>PDWJ01000088.1_pt1 | contig 148654 bp, 136 predicted proteins | sample 1430881 | NCBI WGS metagenome assembly PDWJ01 (sample SAMN01162460, study PRJNA174530) | Oral metagenome, whole genome shotgun sequencing project. | biome: Marine environment; feature: Marine mammal; material: Swab sample of the gingival sulcus; isolation source: swab sample of gingival sulcus...
ATAAATATCAACATCACTTCAAAAAGCGATGCATTCATCGAGAGACCCGTTCTCTGCTTCCTTACTTGCTGTCACTATTCAGTTTTCAAAGATCAAATGAGGTTGCAGCTTTTTAGCCACCAGCATTGCCCATTATTTTAAGCGAGCAACATTTTTAAATATATCCAAACCAACTGATCTTGTCAAGCAGTTTTTACAGATTTTTTTTCCCGTTGTTTCGGGCGTCCCCCCAAAAAAGAGAACCGGCAACTGAACGACTGCTGCCGGTCCACCTCATGAATTTTCTAAATGGTAGGCACGTCCGGAATCGAACCGGAGACCTCTACCGTGTCGGGGTAGCGCTCTAACCTGCTGAGCTACGCGCCTTCAGGACGTGATGTATCTAACAGACACCCCCATGCTTGTCAAGGAAGATTGATAAAAAATGCATCATCGGCCGCCTGCGAAGGAGCAGGCGGCCGATGACAGGCACATGCAGGGTCCTTGCTCGACTCATCTCTGAGGAGAACGGCATCATTCGAACTGGCGATTCGTCACTGTGGACCTGTACATGCAGCCGTTAATCTGCTTTCCGGCGAAGAAAGGTGGGAACATCCAGATCCGTCCCATCCACAACCACCTGATGACCCCGGTAGAATCCGCCGCTGCCTTCTCCTGCAGCCCCCTGCATGCGGACAAAGGTCGGAGACTCCAGCTCATCCACATCCAGATACCCGCTTTTAATCTCTTCTTCGGTCATAGGACGGACGACGCCACGGGTGGGCGTCTCCTTTTTCTTGCGATCTCCGGAAAATATTTTTTTAGAGGGGACAACCCGAGGCTGAACACGCCCCATCGGCTGCGGTACCACCCGGTGCAGGGGTTGCGAAGAAATCGATTCGTCCGGTTTTCCCCCGATACCGGTGGCAATCACCGTAACCCGCATTTCATCACCGAGTTCCTCGTCAATGGCCTGCCCCCAGATGATTTCCGCATCATCACCGACCTCTTCATAGATGCGGTCACAGGCTTCGGTCATTTCATCCATGGTCAGTTCACTGCTGCTGGTGATGTTCATCAGGACAGCACGGGCACCGGAAATGGAGATATCCTCCAGAAGCGGATGGGAGATGGCCCGTTCAGCCGCTTCAATAGCCCGATTCTCTCCGGTGGCGATACCGATCCCCATGAGCGCCATGCCCGCCTGGGACATGGTGGTTTTCACGTCTGCAAAGTCAAGGTTGACCAATCCCGGCCGCATGATGAGATCGGTGATGCCTTTGACCGAGTGATGGAGTACCTCATCTGCTTTTCGAAACATTTCCACCATTTTGGCATTTTTGGGCGCAATTCCCCGTAACCGATCATTGGGAATGATAATCACCGTATCTGCGACATCTTTGAGCTGTTTAAGGCCTTCTTCCGCCTGACGTGACCGCTTCTTCCCTTCAAAGGAGAACGGACGTGAGACGACCGCAACCGTCAGCGCCCCCAGTTCCTTGGCAATTTCTGCGATCACAGGTGCTGCACCGGTTCCGGTTCCACCGCCAAAACCGGCGGTAATGAACACCATATGACTGTCAGACAGCGCATCTCTGAGTTCATCCGCACTTTCGACAGCCGCATCGCGGCCAATGTTCGGGTTGGCGCCTGCACCCAGACCTTCGGTCAGCTCCGAGCCGATCTGAATTTTCACCGATGCTTTGGAAACCTCCAGTGCTTGGGCATCTGTATTGGCAACGATAAAGTTAACGCCCCTCAAGTTCTCTTCGATCATGTTGTTGATGGCATTCCCTCCCGCACCGCCAACACCGATAACCTTGATCTTTGCCTGATTCGTTGTGCTCTCAACATAAGTAAAAGACATGCCGTTCCTCCTCAGCCCTATAAAAGTTGAATTATCGCCAGTTCTTTGCCCTTTTATACCAGCAGACCTGCCTGACAGGTCCGCATTTCATCTACACCACATCTTTGAACCATCGTTTGACCGCTGCCCACAAGCCCCCACCGGACGTCTGCCGCTGAAACCGATCCCGGGACCGGTTTCGGACACCGTACAGGATCAACCCAACAGCAGTTGCATACTTGGGATTATTCACCACATCCACCAGCCCGCCAATACCGCAGGGACTTCCCATCCGAGCCGGTACGCCGTATATCGATTCGGCGATTTCCGTAATACCATCGAGCAGTGCCGTTCCACCCGAGATCACCACACCGGCGCTGATCGCGTTTTCCATGCCTGCCTGGTACAATTCCCGCTTGGTCAAGGTAAAAATCTCCTCCACCCGGGGTTCCAGGATTTCACCCAGTATCTGTTTGGACAGCTTTCGGGGCTCTCTTCCGGCCATACCGGGAATCTCGATGGTTTCATCCCCACGAATGGAACCGGCAATGCAGGTGCCGTATTCGATCTTGATCCGTTCAGATTCCGCAAACGGCGCTCTCAACCCCACAGAGATATCATTGGTCAGGTTATGCCCGCCCAAACCCAGCTCGAAGGTATGGCGGATATTATTGCCTGAAAAAATAGCCAGATCCGTTGTCCCTCCCCCAATATCGATCAGTGCCGCGCCCAGTTCCCGCTCTTCATGAGACAGCACGGATTCCCCGGAGGCCAGGGATTCGATGATGATCTGATTGATTTCAAGCCCGGCTTTGTTGGCGCATTTTTCCACATTATGAATGGAAGACGCTGCACCGGTGACAATATGAATTTTTGCTTCCAGACGCACACCGGTCATGCCCACGGGATTCTGAATACCAAACTCATCATCGACGATGTATTCCTGAGGCAGCACATGGATCACTTCCCGGTCCACGGGGATGGCAACCGCCCGGGCCGCCTCGATCACCCGCGCCACATCCTGCTGCGTGATCTCCTGTCCCTTGATGGCAATAATGCCGTGGCTGTTAAACCCGGTGATATGGCCACCCGCGATCCCCACATACACGTTCCGGATCTCGCACCCTGCCATGAGCTCAGCCTCTTCCACCGCTTTCCGAATTGAGTCCACGGTTGCATCAATATCGACGACAATCCCCTTTCTCAACCCTGTGGAGGGATGGGTGCCGATACCAATGATATTGATATCTCCCCCGGCGACTTCACCGACCACGGCGCAGATCTTGCTTGTACCGATGTCCAGTCCCACTATGATGTCTTCATGCCCCTGCACGGCGTTCCTCCTTTTCGTTACCCCCGGCCGTTTTCCGATTGCGGTTCCAGGACCACCCGGTTCACCCTATTCAGATCAATGGTCTGAACCGCAGCCAAGCTCTCTTTTTTCTGTAAATAGGCCATCACGTCCTTCAGGCGTTTCAGCTTTTTCCCGTAGTTTCCAAATCCCAGTTTAATCGTTAATCGCGTTCCCTCGAGCTTCAGCAGCGCGCCCACATCCCGGTCAAGAAGAATTTCCGGTACCTGAGAGGCAAGATCGGTTTCCTCAAGGGCTGTGAGCAGTGCCATCATGCTCTGATACACAAGCGTTTTCCTGTCGTCCTGAGGAAACACATCTTCGGACCGTATCCCGCTGATCTCCGGTACCCCTTCAGGCGAAACAGGAATATCCGATGCTTCCAGTGTTTTAAACACCTCTCCTTCCGCATTGAGCAGAAGCGGTTGTCTCAGGTCGATCACGGCTACGGCCACATGCTCTTTAATCCGGATCTCAATGCGTCCCGGCAGCTCTCGGCCGATCTCCGCAGACTGAATCCAGGGATGGGCCAGCAGACGCTCCCGGCAGTGTCTCAGGTTCAGAGATAGAATATTCACCCCTGCTTCGATGCCGGCCAGGTCCAGGATCTCGTCGCGCTCGAGCCGGATCCTGCCCTGGATGTCAACCGTAGAGGCGGCAAACACCTTACTCTGAGTAAGCCCGTCATGCACCAGGATCCAGCTAAAGGTGCAGACCAGGACAAACACAATCAACCCCAAAATCCGGGACACGCTCCGAAGACCGCGCCAGAAAGGTTTGTCCTGACGACGCTTCCGACGGTCTCCGCGCCTGTTCAACCGGTTTGCCTTTGTCCGGCGTCTTCCTGATTGCTGTTTATCCGACATAACGGACCTCGGGTTCCAGCAGGACAGAGAACCGCTGACTGACTTCGGCCTGGACATGGGCCGCGAGCAGGCGCATGTCCCTGCAGGCGTTTGCGTGTCCGGGTGCTCTGTTGATTAAAAAATTCGCATGCATTTCAGATACCGCTGCGTTTCCGATCCGAAAGCCCTTCAGCCCCGCCTGTTCAATGAGCCACCCCGCCGGTTTTCCGGCAGCCGGGTTTCGGAAATAGGAGCCGGCACTCGGCGCGCCCACCGGCTGACGTGCTTTGCGCATTACCAGGATCGCATGCATGGCTGCCCGTACGACAGCCGGCTGTGCCTGTTTAACCAGGAGGGTTGCTGAGAGCACAATGCCTCCCTTTTCCAATGCGTCCGAATCCCGGATACCCAGGGTCCGGTAACCGGTGATCAGCCGATCTTTTGAAATGTTCACCAGGGATCCTTCTACAGTGAGTACTGTCACCGTTTCCAGCAGGTCCCCGATGGTACCTTGGGGTGTACCGGCATTCATCACCACGGCGCCGCCGATGGATCCCGGAATGCCCGCCAGTGGCGCCACACCGTCCCAGCCCGCTTTCATGGCAAGTCGGCACAGGGCTGGCAGTTTCCACCCGGCAGAGGCTGTTACCCAGATATCGCTGTCTGAAACCGGTTCTGATATCGGCGCTGTTCCCAACTGAGACAGGGAGATGACCACCCCGCGAATCCCTTGATCCGAGACCAGAAGATTGCTCCCGCCGCCTAACAGTATCCAGGGAATGCACCGCTGTTTCAATGCGCCGATCAAGTCGATCAACCCGGATAGGGATGCCGGATAAACCAGGTAATCTGCAGGCCCGCCGATACGAAACGTCGTAAACCGGTACATGGGCATCGCTCGCCTGACGCAGCCGGCTCCGTTTTTGATGAGCCAATCTGACAAATCTGGCCCTGACGCCCCTGTGGTTTGTGTTCTCATTCACTCAGCCAATGCCTCCAGAAGTGTTTCCCCCATGCGCCAGACATTGCCGGCCCCCAGCGTTAAAAAAACATCACCCGATTCCAGCACGGACGCAAAGTAGGCAACTGCTTTTTCCGTGTTCTGCAGATATACCACGTGTTTATGCCCGTGTGCGGCAAGTCCGTCCCGGAGTCGTTCACTGTCCACACCGGGAAGGGGCATTTCACCTGCCGGATAGATGGGAAGAATTCCAAGAAGGTCGCTCTGATAAAAGGCCCGGGTAAAGGCGTCGAACAGGGCGCGGGTCCGGCTGAAACGATGGGGCTGAAAACAGACCACCACCCGATGATCCGGAAAACTCCGGCGTACCGCGTCCAGGGTGGCCTTGATTTCTGTGGGATGATGACCGTAATCATCATAGACCCGGATTCCCCGGGATTCTCCTTTCCACTCCAGACGGCGCTGCACCCCAGCCATGGTCTCTAAGGCGTCTTTCACCACCGCAAAGGGGATGCCCAATTCCATGGCAACTGCGATACTGGCCAGTGCGTTGTAAATGTTGTGCTCGCCGGGCAGGTTCAGAGAAACGTCGCCGAGCCTCTGCTTTCCCTGAAGAACGGAAAACCGACTTTTCATTTCAGAAAACGTGATGTCTGCCGCCCGCAGATCTGCCTGGCGCGAAAATCCGTAGGTGACAAATCGCTTTCGGATCTGCGGAATCAGATCCTGAACCGGCGGGCTGTCCATGCAGACCACGGCCAGGCCGTAAAACGGGATACGGTGAATAAATTCTAGAAACGCCGTCTTGATGGCATTCAGATCTGCATAATAATCCAGGTGCTCCAAGTCGATGTTGGTCACCACAGCAATGGTCGGCGTCATTTTCAGAAACGAGCCATCGCTCTCATCCGCTTCGGCAACAATGAAATCACCGTTGCCGTGCACCGCGTTGGTTCCATGGCTCTTGAGCTTGCCGCCAATCACGATGGTCGGATCCAGTCCGCCCTGCCCCATCACGGAGGACACAATGGATGTTGTCGTCGTCTTGCCATGGGCACCGGCAATGGCAATGCTGTACTTCAGACGCATGAGTTCGGCCAGCATCTCTGCTCGGGGAATCAGCGGAATGCCCTGTTTCCGCGCCGCCTGAACTTCGGGATTTTCTGAACCAATGGCCGATGACATCACCACCACATCCGCACCGTCAATATTTTCGGCATCGTGCCGGGGATAGACAGTTCCCCCGAGCGATGTCAGGCGGCGGGTGATATCAGAAGATTTGATGTCTGATCCAGACACCTGATACCCCAGGCTCAGCAGCAGTTCCGCGATGCCGCTCATGCCGATACCGCCGATACCGACGAAAAAGATATGATATTTTTTATGATACATCTGGCAATTCCATCCCGATCAGTACGGGTCCATCAAATCTGGTTTTCCGCCACCTGACGGGGTTCCAGCACTCGCCACCCCAAGCCGGAGGTCTGAATCACATCCACGCTCTCCAGACAGGTGCTGCCGTCCGGCAGGGCCTTCTCGTAAAAGACCTTATACATACCGTCAAACAATTTCTGCCTGGCAACCACCGTACACGAATGGCAAAACCCAGCCGTCTCCAAGGTGCCTTTATCCGGTCCAAAAGAAACAGCTTGCACCATGTCCGCACCTGCGGTGAACGTCATGACAAACAGGCTTGCCGCGCACACACCCAACATACATAGGATCCGCATCGTTTCTCTCCTTTATCTTTTATCATTACCGGTACAGCATCTATTTCGCCGAACCGAGCTCATACGGGGTCAGGCATCGCCTGAACCCATCAGCCTTTCACAGGCATCGATAATCAGGTCTGCTGCATCCGGGTGAGCCAGCTTCCGTGCCTGCTCGCCGATCTGCCGCCGTTTTTTCCCATCCTGAATCAAACTGGAAAGCAGCTCGCCCAGAACGGCTCCGCTGAGTTCAGACTGGGGCAGCAGCACCGCTGCGTCTGCATCGGACAAGTGCCGGGCATTCCAGGTCTGATGATCATCCGCAGCAAAAGGGTAAGGCACCAGCACGGCACATTTTCCCAGAAGAGCCAGTTCCGCCACGGTTGTAGCACCGGCTCTGCAGATCACCAGATCCGCAGCGGCATACAGCGGCTTCATATCATGGAAAAACGCCGCCACCGTGTGAGAAATCCCCGTTTCCGCATAGGCCCGGGACACGGCGTCCGCATCTCGCGGCCCGGTCTGATGCACAACTGAAATATCCAGGGCCTTCAACGTTGGCAAGGCATCCATCATGGCCTGGTTGAGGGGCGCTGCACCCTGGCTTCCCCCCACAACCAGCAGATTTACCGGTGTGCCCTTATCGGTCTCTATCGGTTCCCTGTTCCCGGCAACCAGCTCCCTGCGCACAGGATTCCCGGTAAAAAGGGTTTTCGTTTCCGGAAATGCCCGGGTCCGGTCTGGAAATGAGATAAAAATCTGGCTTACCCATGGGGCCAGTATCCGGTTGGTCAGGCCAGGCACCGTGTTCTGTTCGCAGATGGCCGTTGGTATCCCCAGCAGGCGGGCTGCCACAATCACCGGTCCGGCCGCATACCCGCCCATGCCCATGACCATATCCGGTCGTTCGCGCCGGCAGATCCGCACCGCAGCCGCAATGGCCATGGGCACCCGACGTAGCGCGGCGAGAACCGTCCGCATTTTTTTCCCTTTGATGCCCTGGACGGCAATCACCCGGTGCGGATATCCCGCACGTCCCAGAATACTGAGATCCATGGGGCGCCCGGCGGTGACAAATACCACCCGGTTATCGGGATCCCGCTGCTGGAATGCCTCGGCGATGGCGATAGCCGGAAACAGGTGTCCTCCGGTTCCGCCGCCGCCGAACAGAATGCACAGACCCATTGTCTTCACCCTGTTGTTGATTCAGACCAATATTCATCAGTATACCCACACATGCCATATCCACGAGTAATGCCGTGCCGCCGTAGCTCAGAAAGGGAAGCGTCAGTCCTTTGGTCGGCAGCAGTCCCAGGGTCACCCCCATGTTGATGCAGATCTGAATCCCCAGGACCGTGGTCAATCCGCCAGCCAACAAGGCACCAAAACGGTCCCCTGCCCTGCTGGCGATCACTATGCCCCGAAAAATCAAGGCAGTGTACAACATAATAACGGTCATGACCCCCAGAAAACCGAGCTCTTCACCGATAATGGAAAAAATAAAATCTGTGTGCGGTTCCGGCAGGTAAAACATTTTCTGACGGCCCTGGCCGAAGCCCTGGCCCCAGAGACCGCCTGATGCAAATGCAATCAGTGACTGATGGAGCTGATACGCGAATTCGTTCTGGTATTTCTCCGGATCCAGAAAAGCAAGCCACCGGGCCTTCCGATACGGTGCCTGAAACAGATACCAGATCGAAAATGCGCTGATGGGCCCGATCGCAACAAGGAGGTGAAACACCCGCACCCCTCCCACAAACAGCATGATCAGCGTAATCAGCGTGATCACCACAAAGGAGCCAAAATCCGGCTGCAACAGAATGAGCAAGGCAAAGGGCGCCAGAATCAGAACGTGGGGCAGGAGACTGACGGTCCAGCGATCCAGGCAATCCTGTTTACGGGTCAGTGAATAGGCGAGAAAAATCACCACCCCCACCTTGACCATCTCGGACGGCTGAAACGATATAACGCCCAGATTCACCCACCGTGTCGCCCCACCGGCGGATGTTCCCAATCCGGGTATTTCCACCATGATCAGTGCAGCCAACGAGACCAGAAGAACCAGGTAGGCCATTTTCTGCATATTAAAAAACCGGTAGGGGAAATGACGGAAAAAGATCAGCACACCAAAGCCGACCATGGCGAAAATGGCCTGTCGTTGAAAATAATGGAATGCACTGGCAGCCTCCCGCATGGCAAGCATGGAACTGGAACTGAACACCATGACCATCCCGATGCCCACAAGGATGATCACGGGAAACAGAATCCAGCCATCATAGGCAAACCTGTCTTTATATCCGGTTTCCGTCATGACCTGACCTGCCTGATCAACGTCTGTACCGATTCCCGAAACACATCGCCCCGGTGACCGTAACTCTGAAACATATCGAAACTGGCGCACCCCGGTGACAGAAGCACCACACCATCGGTTCCGGCAGCCGCATATCCAGCCTGAACCGCTGCATCCATATCCGCTACCCGAATACCGCTTATCACCCCTTCGAGCTGGCGCTGAATCCCGTTGGCCGCTTCACCCATCAAAATCAGCGTCTTAACGCTTTGGGCAACTCGGTCTTTCAACACGGAAAAATCCCCGTTTTTATCACGACCGCCCATGATCAGGACCACCGGCATCTCGAACGCGTTCAACGCCTTTTCCACCGCATCCACATTGGTGGCCTTGGAATCATTGTAAAAGGCGACATTTCCTGCAGTTCCAACGTATTCGATCCGGTGGGGCAGCCCTGAAAAGGTTGCCAATGCCGTGCGGACTCCGGTGTCCGTTGCACCGGCAGCCAAAGCAGCAAGGGCAGCTGCCGCCATATTTCCCTGGTTGTGCCGGCCAAAGAGTTTTGCCGCTGACAGCGGAATTGATTGCCTGTCCTGTCTGGTTCCGGAAAAGACAAGTTTGGCTGCCGCAAGGCAAATGCCTTCCATTCCCGGGGGTATTGCCCCATATCCCTGTACTGTCGCGATCAGTTCATCTGAAAGGGATGCGGCCCAGGGGTCATCCATATTGAGGATGGCCACATCATCCGGTTTCTGATTTTCAAACACCCGCCGCTTAGACCGCTGATACGCCGCCATGCTGTCATACCGGTCCAGATGATCCGGCGTCACATTCAGCAGTACCGCCACATGGGGCCGGAAGGTGTCGATGCTGTCCAGCTGAAAGCTGCTCACTTCCACCACCACCACGTCCGGCTGGGGCGATGCCATTACAGCGGCTGACAGCGGCGTTCCCAGATTCCCCCCAACCCACACCCGTTTTCCGGATGCGGCCAGCATGGCGCCGGTCAGCTCGGTGACCGTGCTTTTGCCGTTGGTGCCGGTAACAGCCACAATGACGGCTGTTGTGAATCCTGCAGCCAGTTCCAGTTCTCCGATGACGGGAATGCCTGCTTTCCGGGCGGCCTGAAGCGGTGGAAGTGTCACGGGCACACCGGGGCTGATCACGATACCCTCCGCCGATACAAACGCGGCTTCCGGATGCGCGCCCTGGATCAGCTCCACGCCCAGACCGCTGAGCGCTGCTTCTGCGTCCGGATGTGTACCGGACGGATCGCGGTCATTGACAGTGACCCGGGCACCGGCGCGGGACAGCAGACGGGCCGCTGCCATGCCGCTGCGCCCCATTCCCACGACCAGTATCCGTTTGTCCCTGACCTGCATAAGTCCCGCTTTCACCGTATTTTCAACGAACTGAGCGCAATCAACGCCAGCATGATCGATACAATCCAGAACCGGACAATCACCTTGTTTTCCGGCCATCCCCGTTGTTCATAATGATGATGCAGAGGTGCCATCCGAAAAATCCGTTTCCCACCGGTCATCTTGAAATATCCGACCTGCAGCATCACAGACAGGGCTTCCACCACAAAAATACCGCCCACAATCACCAGCATGATCTCCTGTTTGGCCAGCACGGCAATGGTTCCCAGAATGCCGCCCAGGGAAAGGGAACCCACATCCCCCATGAACAACTGGGCCGGATAGGCATTGAACCAGAGAAACCCGAACCCTGCGCCGCAGAGGATGCCGCAGAGGATGGTAATATCCCCGCATCCCCTGATGAAGTTGATGTGCAGGTATTTGGCAAACGCCGCATGTCCGGCCACATAGGTGAACACCATATAGGTCGCGGCCGTGGTGATCACCGGCCCGATGGCCAGACCGTCCAGGCCGTCGGTAAGGTTCACGGCATTGGATGTGCCCACAATCACCAGGGCAGCAAAAGGGATGAAAAAAATCCCTAAATCCGGATTCATATGCTTGAAAAACGGAATCGTTACATGGGTGTCAAATTCCGGACACCGGTAGATCAGCACCCCGGTGATCAGGCCGATACTGATCTGTCCGGCCAGTTTTCCCCGGGCACTCAGTCCATCCGTGTTCTTTTTCACCACTTTCAGATAATCATCCGCAAACCCGATCATCCCATAGCAGACGGTTACCAGAAGAATGATCCAGACATACGGGCTAGCCAGATCGGTCCAGAGCAGGGCGCAGACGATAAATGCACCCAGAATCTGAATCCCGCCCATAGTTGGTGTTCCGGCCTTGGACAAATGGGTTTGCGGGCCGTTTTCCCGGATCACCTGTTTCACCTGCAGTTTTCGCATGTTCCGGATCACCATGGGTCCCAAAAAATAGCTCAGGGCCAGGGCCGTGATACTGGCATAAATGGTCCGGAACGTGATGTAGCGGAACACATTCAAAAAGGTATAATCCGTATGCAGGGCGTAGAGCAGATGATACAGCATCAGGTCGTTTCCATTTCTCTGGTGACCGCGCCCGCTTCAGCATCCCCATGCGCGAGCAGGGTCAGTATCGTCTCCATTTCCATGGCCCGGGATCCTTTAAGCAACACGTGGGTGTGCGGGCCGAGCTGTTTTTTCAGCGCGGCCGCAATCGATTCCTTAGAAGCGACCGTAACCGAAACCGCTGTCATGCCCCCGGCCAGTGCGCCTTCACGCACATCTCCGGCATAGTCACCGGTGACATACAAGTGTGTCACGCCGCATGCGGCACAATGCGCGCCGATTTGCCGATGGCAGGTTTCTGCCAATGTGCCCAACTCCTTCATATCCCCCAGGACTGCGATCCGGCAGGGTGCATCGCGCTCTGTCAGTACATCGATCGCACCCTTCATGGAGACTGGGTTGGCGTTATAGGCATCATTCATCAGTGTGGCACCAGATGGATCTTTCCAAATTTCCAGGCGACCGGGCATGGGTATAAACGACGCCAGCCCTCCCGCAATCGTTTTTGGAGATAGCCCGGCAATGTGTCCCACACCGGCGGCAGCCAACGCATTCAGGACCATAAACCGGCCGAAGGTATTCAATCGGACCCCCGCCTCTCCAGCCGGTGTCTGCAGCACAAAGGAAAGCCCCTCCGGTGTTCGCGAGATCTCTGCCGCACGGATATCCGCCCTATCCGATGTGCCGAACCAGAGTATCGGCCCGCGGGCAAGGGATTCCATGGCCGCCACCCGGCGATCCTCCCGGTTCAGCACCAACGGGCGACCCGGTTCCATGGCCGTCATCAGCTCGGCCTTGGCCGCAGCCACCCCATCGATCGACCCCAAACCTGCCACATGCGCAGCCCCCACATTGGTGATCACCCCGATATCCGGCTCACAGATCCGGGTCAGGGTATGGATTTCACCGGGTCCATTCATGCCCAGCTCTGCCACGCACCAGCGATGGGACGGAGTCAGGTTTAGCAAGGTCAGGGGCAAACCGATCGCGTTGTTGAAATTCCCCTGCGGCACATGGGTTTCAAACGTGGACGCCAGCACACACCGGATCATTTCCCGTGTGGAGGTCTTACCGGCAGACCCGGTCACGGCAACCAGACCAGGATTATAGGTTCGTCGGCGCCATCTTCCCAGAGCCCCCAGGGCACGGGTGGTATCAGGCACACGGATCACCCGAATACCTTGAGCGGCAAGAGACGCAGCAACCCCATCGTCCATCACCATGACACCGGCAGCCCCGCTGCGGACTGCCGCATCAATATAGGCATGTCCATTCAGCCGTTTTCCCCGGATGGCCACATACAGGCTACCGGGTTCAAGAGTACGGCTATCTATTGAAATTGCTGAAAATTTGATTGATTGATTGCGATCATTCCTCGCGCTTTCCGATTCCCGGCCACCGGTCGCACGGATGACCGCTTCAAGGGGCCATGCAGGCGGTGTTAGGTGCCGATTGTTCATCATTCCGCCAATGCCTTTCGTGCTTCATCCCGATCATCAAACGGGTGCTTTGTTTTCCCGATGATCTGATAGGTTTCATGCCCCTTGCCGGCAATCAGTACCGCATCCCCGGGCCGGGCCAGTTTCATGCCGAGCCGGATCGCACGCCGGCGATCCGGCTCCACCAGGAAACCGCCCCCCTCCGTATCTGACGGCCCGCAGACGTCTGGATCCACCGTGAGTTCCCGGCAGACGACAGTATCGATACCAGAACGGATATCGCTGATAATTGCCAGCGGATCTTCGGTGCGCGGGTTGTCGGATGTCACAATGGCCACATCACTGAGCATTGTACCGATCCGCCCCATCTGCGGGCGCTTACTGCGATCCCGGTCTCCGCCGCATCCGAACACGCTGATCAGTCGACCGTCTTTTACCTGTTTTATCCCCAGCAGCACTTTTTCAAGGGCATCCGGGGTATGGGCATAATCGACAAACACGTACCGGCCGCAGCGATCCGCAATCCGCTCCAGCCGGCCGGGCACAGCTGAAAAGGCGGTAATCCCGGCTGCAATTTCCCCCAGGCTCAGCCCGGCTGTCTGAGCAATCCCAGCTGCCACCAAAATATTTTCCAAATTAAACCGGCCTGCCAGGGCAGATGAAAAGCCGATTCGATTCCCGCCAAACACCAGTTCACCGCGCACCCCGTCCAGATTGAATGACACGGTTGCTGCGTGCAGTCCGTCTGCTTCATCCGGCCCCACTCGAAGGCAGGTGCCCGCATAGGTATCGGCCAGGGTTTTCCCCACGGGATCTGCGGTATTGAACACCAGCCCCGGTTTCACCGTCACGTTGCTGGACTCGAATACCGCACTGAAAAACCGTTCCTTACAGATCCGGTAGGCGGCCATATCCCCATGATAGTCCAAGTGATCCTGGCTCAGGTTGGTAAAGGCCCGGATATCAAACCCGCACCCGGCAAGCCGGTGCAGATCAATGGCATGAGAAGAAACCTCCATAACCACGTGGGTCACGCCGGCCAGTCGCATGGCATGCAATGTCTGCTGAAGTTCCAGTGCATCCGGTGTGGTCATGGGTGCCGGCACCACCTGATCCTGGTACCGGACATTAACCGTACCCATGACGCCCACGCAATGCCCGGCTAAGGTCAGCATTGATTCCACCAGATAGGAAGTGGTGGTTTTGCCGTTGGTTCCCGTGATGCCGATCAGACACAGGTCGTCTGCGGGATTGCCGTAGAACGCGGCCGCAATCGGTCCGACCGCCTGCCGGGTGTTTGGCACCACAGCCACAGGCACGCCTGCATCCACGGGCCATTCCGCCACAACTGCCACTGCCCCGTTGCGTACGGCCTCGGGAATAAAGTCATGTCCGTCTGCGGAAAATCCATTGACAGCGATGAAGAGACTCCCCGGCGTCACGGACTGAGCCCGGGTAAACACACCGCTGATTTCCGGATTTGCCATACATCCAATTGCGCCGTCTACGCTGTTCAGCAGTGTGCTCAGCTTCATCCCCTGATGTCACCTTTCCGATCCACAAGCAGCTGATGGTTCAAACCAGTGGGTCTGACATTCAAATAGGTGAGGGTTTCACGGACAATATCCCGAAATACAGGCGCGGCCACCACCCCGCCGTAATACGCGTCTTTTGGTTCATCAATCACCACCAGCACGGTAACCGAAGGATTTTCCACCGGCGCGAAACCAACAAAGGATGCGATATATTTTCCCCTGGCATAGGTTCCGTTTCGCCCGGCCTTCTGGGCCGTTCCGGTTTTTCCGGCAACCGGATATCCTTCAACCAGGGCATTACTGCCAGTCCCCTCTTCAGACACGGCCATCATCATCATGCCTCGAACCGAGGCGGCGGTTTTTTCTGAAATCACCCGTCGCACCGGCTCCGGCGAAAACAGATCACGGATCTGCCGATTTTCATCGGTAATCGCCCTCACGATATACGGCTTCATCAGCGTGCCGCCATTGGCTATGGCGCTGGTCGCCGCAGCCAGCTGAATGGCGGAAACGCTGATCCCCTGACCAAAAGCAATGGCACACCGGTCCAGGGGCGTCCACCGTTCATGGGGCGGCAGCAGACCGGCAGTTTCAGCCGGACAGCCCACCAACGAAGGCACACCGAAACCGAACCGTGTCAAAAATGCGTACAGGTCCCGCTTCCCGATTTTTTCTGATATCTTGGCAGCGCCGATATTGCTCGAATGTTGGATAATGCCACTCAGACTCAGCCATTTTTCAGGATGGGTGTCATGGATAACATCCGGCCCCACCCGGTAATTGCCGTTTTCACAATAAAAAATAGATCGCGGACTGCAGGATCCGCTCTCAAGGGCTGCTGATGCTAAAAAGACCTTTAGTGTGGATCCAGGCTCAAACGGATCGGTCACTGCCCGGTTGCGCCAGATATCCGGAGTGAATGCCCGGAACCCGTTCGGATTAAATGCCGGATAATGCGCCAGCGCCAACACGGCACCGGTTGCCGGATCCATCACCACGGCCATGCCGGAAGCTGCCTTGTGCTTGCGAACGGCTTCAGACAAGGCCTTTTCCGTGACATACTGAATGGTTTCATCCAGGGTCAGCACCAGGCTGTCTCCGTCGCGGCCCCGTTCCCCTTGCCGGTTATAGCAACGGGATCTGGCATCTTTCACCAGGGTCATTTCCGCAGTTCGCCCTTTCAGGACTTTATTGTAGTGGTATTCCAAGCCTTCGAGCCCGACCTGATCCACCCCGCAAAACCCGATAATCTGGCCCGCCAGTTCTTTTTGCGGATAAAAACGGGTCGAATCTTCCGTGCAGATCAATCCGTCGAGGTTCAAGGCATTAAGAGCGGCTTTTTCACGCGGAGAAATCTGGCGCTTGATCCAGACAAACCGCCGTCTTGATGTCAATTTTTTAGCAATCTTTTTTCGAGACATCCCAAGAATTTCGGACAATGCGGACGCGGTCTGCGCCACATTCGTATCTGTAATCTGACTGGGCCGTACCGCCACGGAAGCGCTGTCTGTACTCACAGCCAGCTCCCGCATGCTGCGGGTCAGAATCGCTCCCCGCGTACCGGTGAGGGCAACTTCCCGAATCGTCTGTGTTCGTCCCCGGTCTGCCAGGCTAGGGGAGGGCAGCACCTGGAGGTAGGCGGCACGAACCATAATCACAGACAGCAAGAGCAAGAATACCGATCCCACGACCGCCAGCCGGATCCGAACAGACGCTTTTTTTTGCGGTTTACTCATTGATAATCACCATCTGTTTCTGGGACGGCATCGTCAGTCCCAATTTTTTTTCCGCCTGTTGTGAGATCTCTCTGGGCGATGCCAGATATCCCAGCTCGATCCGAAGCTGCGTCTGCCGGCTGCGGAGCTCCTGACGCCTGGCTTCTGCTTCCGCATGTCGATAGCCGATCTGGCGGCATTCCACGCGGCACCAGGTCCAGAAAAACACCTCGCCGACAAGGACAGCCACCCACACCAAATAGACGACTAATGTTTTTTGAGAAGCCATATTACCCTGCCACTCAGCCCAAACGTTCCGCCACCCGCAACAGAGCGCTGCGCGACATGGGGTTGGCCGTCACCTCTTCGTCTGTGGGCCGAAGCGCCTTCCGAGTCAGTACCTTCATGACCGGCTGCCGCCCACACACGCAGTGGGGAAAATCTTTCGGACAGATGCACCCGGTTGCCAGATCCCGCATTCGGTGCTTTACAATCCGGTCTTCCAGAGAATGAAACGAAATCACACACAGACGCCCGCCCGGTGCCAGCAGATCCGGCGCGATCTGCATGAGGCGTTCCACCCGTTCAAGCTCCCGGTTCACCGCAATTCGCAGGGCCATAAAAATCCGGGTGGCTGGATGGATTTTCTGTTTGTCAGCCACCTTCTGCGGGATCGCCCCCTTGACAAGCTCGGCGAGTTCCCGACTTGTCTGGATCGGCTGTGCCTGACGGCGCTCGACTATCCGCCGGGCAATTTTTCGAGAAAACCGTTCTTCACCGAATTTAAAAAAGATGTTGGCCAGCGCCGACGCATCTGCCGTGTTGATGATATCTGCAGCACTCTGGCCTGCCCGGACATCCATCCGCATGTCCAGCGGCTCGTCAAGCCGGAAACTAAACCCCCGGCCGCTCGCGTCGATCTGATGCTGGGAAAGCCCCAGATCGACAAGGATGCCATCAACTGCCGGGATGGCCAATCGGGCCAGGATGCTGTCTAACGCATCAAAATTCGCATGAACAAGGTGGACGTGTGCCGTTTCAGAGACCAGAAGGGCGTTTGCATGAGAGATCGCGTCCGCATCCTGATCGATTCCGATCAGCGTTCCCGCCGGCTGCACCTGCTCCAAAATTCGACATGCATGGCCGGCACCCCCGAGGGTTCCATCAACATAAACACCTCCGGGGCGGCAGTTGAGATACCGCATCACCGCTTCGGGCATGACCGATGTATGGTGGTACGGCATGATTAGATACCTATATTATCAATTTCCCTGCAATATTCTTCATCATCAAGGGCGTCCTGCATTTCCGTATCTCCAGCATCCCATCGCTGTCGATCCCAGATTTCAAACCGCTCCAGCATACCGGTAAGCACAATCTCCTTCTCAAGACCGGCATATTCCCGAAGGGGTTGGGGAATCAGCACTCTCCACTGCTTGTCACAGGGGCACTCATAGGCAGCGCCGACAAAAAAACGAACAAAACGACGTGTCCGCTTATCTTTTTTGGCAAGGGCCAAGGCGTGCCGTTCAATCTCCGACCATTCATCGAACGTGTAAACAAACAGGCAATTGTCCCGACGCGTAATCATCACGCCATCTCCACCGCCGGTCTGAATCTCAGCCCGGAACCTGGACGGAATAATGATGCGTCCTTTTGTATCAATTGTATGGTAGGAGTGCCCCCTGAACATACGCCCGGCCTCTCTTTTGTTGTGGCACTTTAAACCACATCACTACACAAATTTCAATTAAATGTTAAAATCAGCCTACATTAAATCCACCAAGAGTCAAGAGAAAATACAATTTAATCTATATTTTTTTGAACTATCTTAACACGTTGAATAGGGGTGTGGCGGAAAGTGGAATTCAGGACTTAAAAGTGGAGGAAGCGCGCAATGACAGGGGTTAAGGCCGATAGCGAAGAAGGTCATCAAGGCATGACAGGGGGCCGCGTCTGCCCAAAAGTTCATTTAGGGGATCTAAATAAAAACGTTCAAATCAAAAAATCAAGGGCCATCAACAGGGCATTGCGCCCCGAAAACGCCCGCAAAAAATTATTTACGCCGAACCAGAAATGTATTGATCCGGTTCCCTTCCATTTCTTTCACGGTCACAATAAACCGCCCAAACACAAAATGTTCCTTTTCCTGGGGGATGCGTCCGATTCGTCCCATCACAAAACCGGAGAAGGTGTCATAGTCGTTCGATTTGTCAATGGTCATATCGAGAATTTCATTCACTTCATGGATGGAGGTCTTTCCCTGCACCATCCATTCCCGGTTCTGGAGACGAATGATATTGGGTTTCACCACATCGGTCTCGTCATGGATCTCGCCCACAAGCTCTTCAAGCACATCTTCCAGCGAGACCAGGCCGACCACTTCACCATATTCATTCACCACAATAGCGACATGATCCTTGCGACGCTTGAACTGATGCAGAAGCGTGTTGATCTTCACACTTTCCGGCACAAAATACGGTTTTCGCAGCAGGGGCCGGATATCCCCCACGGGCTCATGGGTTTCCGCCTGCCGTTGGAAAAGATCCTTGAGGTTCAGGATTCCCGCCACATGATCAATATCGCCGTCGATCACCGGTATCCGTGAAAAACCGGATTTCGCCACCGCTTCCATAGGAAACGGTTCATTGCAGTCCACCACGAACATATCCGCGCTCGAGGTCATGATCTCAGAGGCACAGATGTCATCAAACTTAAAAATATTTTGAATCAGCGTTTTTTCTTCAGCCCGGATCTCCCCCGCCTCTTCTCCGACTTCGATAATGGTCTTAAGCTCTTCTTCGGTAACTGCTGGCAAAGAAGAGGGCCGACCGGTGATCCGGGTAAGCAGCCCAAGTAACCACACCATGGGCCGCAGCACCCAGTAGAGTCCGTACAGGGGATAAATCACCAGCTGAGAGACCGTCACATTATAGGTCGTGGCCAGGGTCTTGGGGACAATTTCACCGAAGACCAGGATCAAAAGGGTTATGGCGCCGGTCGCCAGACTCACCGCATTGGGCGCTTTAAGACGGATGGCCACTGCCGTTGCCAGGGATGCCATGCCCAGGTTCACAATATTGTTTCCAATGAGGATGGTCGTGAGCAGTGCATGGGGATCTGACTTCATCTTCCGGATCAACTGTATGGCGCGGCCGCCGTCACGAGCCAGATGTTCAACTTTAAGACTGCTCAGGGAAAACAGTGCCGTCTCGGCGGACGAAAAAAAACCTGACAGGACCAGCATCATCAACAGGGCCACCAGCTCCGAGGTCATAGAAAACATCTCCTTTATACTAGCGTGCCATCCGGCACATCATCTGGTTCAATCATTGTTTACCATCTTTTAACCGATCGCGGGACAACTGGCAAGAAAGAACTCAACCCTTTAGAATTAAAGCATTCAATCACAAAAGGTCAGACGTTTGTTCCAAAAAAAAAGAATGGTCATACAAAATACTTGACAATACCGGCCCGGCTAATAGTATACCTCCTTTAATATGAATTGAATGTCACGCTGAACGGTTAACGTGCCTGTGGATGTGGGTGGGTCCGCCTGAAACGTATAGACATATCGAAACCGTTCGGAGTCACAAACAGCTTACCGAACTTTAATTTTAAGTTCAGAACCTAGGGTATAAGGAGAAAGAAAAACATGGCTCAACAGATTGCAGATCTTCGGGATCAGGAATTTGTCCTGCACGAAATGCTGAATGTCGAATCCTTCAGCAAAAATGAACAGTTTGCAGACTTCAACAAGAAAACCATTGACATGCTTCTGAAGGAAGCCCGTAATCTGGCAGTGAACGAGATCCTTCCCGTGAACAAGACTGCCGACGTTCACAACGGACATCCTGAAGGTTGTAAGCTGGAAAATCAGCAGGTCTACGCGCCGCCCTCATATCACCGTCCATACAAGCTGTTCTGCGAAGGTGAATGGGTTGCCATGTGTGACGAACCTGAATTCGGCGGCCAGGGCATGCCCCACTCCGTCGCCATTGCCTGCGGCGAATACTTCACCGGCGCCAGCTGCGCGTTCATGATGTACCCGGGCCTGACCCATGGCTGCGGTAACCTGATCAAGACATTCGGTACCGAGGAACAGAAGGCAACCTACCTGAAAAAAGTGTTCACCGGCGAATGGGGCGGCACCATGTGTCTGACCGAAGCCAATGCGGGTTCCGATGTCGGGGCTCTGGAAACCGTTGCTACACCTAACGGCGACGGCACCTACAACATCGTTGGTAACAAGATTTTCATCTCCGGTGGTGACCATGACATGGTCGACAACGTCATCCATCCGGTTCTGGCCCGCATCGAAGGCGCACCGGCCGGTACCCGCGGCATCTCCCTGTTCCTGGTTCCGAAAATACGCGTTAACCCAGACGGTTCCCTGGGTGAAAACAACGACGTATACGTCACCGGTATCGAAGAAAAAATGGGGATCCACGGCAACGCCACCTGTTCCATCGCTTTTGGCTCCTCCGGTAACTGCATCGGCACCCTGCTGGGTGAAGAAAACAAAGGCATGAAGGCCATGTTCGTCATGATGAACGAAGCCCGTCAGGGTGTGGCCATGCAGGGTCAGGGGTTTGCAACCGCATCCTACCTCAACGCGGTGGCCTATGCCAAAGAGCGGATCCAGGGGCCGAACCTGATGAACATGCTCGACGCCGATCCGCCCAAGGTTCCCATCATCCAGCATCCGGACGTCCGTCGCAACCTGCTGATCATGAAATCCTATGTTGACGGTATGCGTGCCCTGCTCTACTACATGTCCTACTGTTTTGACATGGTGCACGTGGCAAAAACCGAAGAAGAAAAAGACAAGTACAACGGACTGATCGAAATTCTGACGCCGGTATGCAAGGCCTACGGTACAGACAAGGCCGTTGAAGTGTCTTCTCTGGGCGTACAGATTTACGGTGGTTACGGTTTCATTGAAGAATATCCCCAGGCACAGCACTACCGTGATGCAAAAATCGCCTGCATCTACGAAGGCACCAACGGTATCCAGGCCATGGATCTGCTGGGTCGTAAACTCGGCATGAAAAAAGGCAAGCCCATGATGGATTTGTTCGGCGAAATCATGAAGACCGTTGGCGATGCCAAAGAAGCCGGTCTGGACGATCTGGCCGCCGGTCTGGAAAAAGCCATTAACAAACTGGGTGAAGTGGCCATGAAAATGGGTCAGGTTGCCATGAGCGAAAAAATTCTGGACGCATTTGGTTCCGCCACCCTGTTCCAGGAAGTCTGCGGTGACGTTGCCATGGCATGGATGCTGACCTGGCGCGCCATTGTTGCCCAAAAGACCATCAAAGACGGAAACGTCAAGAAAAAAGACGCTGCCTTCTACGATGGCCAGCTGATTACCGCAAAATTTTTCTTTGAACAGCTGCTGCCCACTGCCATGGGCCGTATGAATGCGGTGCTGAACACCTCTGGCGCTGTCATGGAAATGCCCGAAGAGGCATTTGCCAGTTAATCAGCAAACGGCCAGGGACGCTGCCGGCACAGGGTATTCCCTGGGCCGGATACAGAACCGGCAGCAGTGAAACACGATAAAAAAGGCCGGATCTTTTACAGATCCGGCCTTTTTATATGGGGACGATTCGTTTTTACCGTCAGCGTCCCCTTTCAGGGGCGCGCTATACAAACGCGTTGCAGGTCACGCAGGGTTACGGGGCCCCGTTAACGGCAATCGCCCTGATCGCTCATCACATTCGGATACGTTCCCTCCCAGATACGCGTTTCTCACATTCGTGTTCGCGAGCAGATTTTCCGCAGTATCTTCGAGCACCAGCTTTCCGACCTCCAGCACATATCCCCGGTTTGCCAGCTTCAATGCGGCCCGGACATTCTGTTCCACGATGACCACGGTCAGACCGGCCCGGTTGATCTCCGCCACCGTATCAAAAATCGCCTGAATCAGAATCGGCGCCAGGCCTAGGCTGGGTTCATCAAGCAGGAGAATTTCCGGCTGGGCCATGAGGGCCCGCGCAATGGCCAGCATCTGCTGTTCTCCGCCACTCAAGGTGCCGGCCAGCTGTTCCCGGCGTTCTTTTAATACGGGGAACAGCTCGAAGATCCAGGAACGGGTATAGGCGATCTTTTTTGAATCCGTGCAGAGAAACGCACCCAGGCGCAGGTTTTCCGCGACGGTCAGGGTACCGAACACCCGACGTCCCTCGGGCACCTGTGCAATCCCCATCTTGACGACTTCATGGGCTTTTAGTTTATAAATCGGAGTATCCTTGTAGAGAATGCTGCCCGAAGCCGGTTTGACAAGACCGCTGATGCTCATGAGGGTGGTGGATTTTCCGGCGCCGTTGGCACCGAGGATACTGACGATCTCGCCCTTTCCTACTGTAAGGGTGATCCCCTTCAGGGCGTCGACGTTTCCATACTTCACAACCAGATCTTGAATCTTAAGCAACATGATCAGTCTTCGTCCGTTCCGAGATAGGCTTCGATGACCCGGGGATGGGTCTTGATGTCCTCAGGTGCGCCTTCGGCGATCTTTGAGCCGTATTCCAGCACCACAATACGGTCACAGGCTTTCATGACAAGGCTCATGTCATGCTCGATCAGAAATACGGTGATCCCCCGTTTCCGTATGGCCTCGATGAGTGTCACCAGGGCCTCGGTTTCCTGATCGTTCATGCCGCCGGCCGGCTCATCTAAAATCAACAATCGGGGCTCGCTGGCCAGGGCCCGGGCGATCTCCAGAAGCCGCTGGTTGCCGTAGGAGAGATTGACGGCATCGGTTTCCGTAAACGCGCCCAGTCCCACAAAATCGATTTCCCCCAGAGCGCGCGCCAGTGCGGCTGCCTCTTCCTGCTTTTGTCCCGGGGTACGGAACATGGCAGACAACAGCCCGGCGTTCATACGGCAGTGACAGCCGGCCAGCACATTTTCCAGCGCTGTCATGCTCGAAAACAGCCGGATCGACTGAAACGTCCGGGCAATGCCCGCGCGCACGATCCGGTTCGGCTGCAGACCGGTGATATCCGCATCCGCAAACCGGATGGTCCCCTGGTCCGGCGTGTAGTTGCCGGTGATCAGGTTGAAACAGGTGGTTTTCCCGGCGCCATTGGGGCCGATCAGACCGACCACCTCGCCGGTGTCCACATGGTAGGTGACCCGGTTTACCGCCGTAAGGCCGCCGAAGGTCTTGGTCACATTATCCACAGACAACAGCGGCATCAGGCACCTCCTCCGGGCTGATTGGCGGCCGTGGTGCGGTGCCGGTCATATCGGTAGGTTCGCGGCACGGGCGGAAGAATGCCCTTGTTGCGGAAAATCATCATGGCCACCATGGCCGCCCCGAAGACCAGCATGCGGGCAGAGGCAAATTCACGGAACAGTTCAGGCAGTCCGATCACGATCACCGCTCCGAGCAGCACGCCGGGAATACTGCCGGACCCGCCGAGGATCACCATGGTGAAAAGAATCACCGACTCCCAGAAGTTGAAGGATTCAGGCGCGATAATGGTCATCTTGGCGGCAAAGATGTTACCGGCCATGCCAGCCCAGACCGCGCCAATCACAAAGGCGGCCAGTTTATAATACGCGGTATTCACCCCGCAGCCTTCGGCAGCCACATCATCGGCCTTGATATAATTGAGGGCTCTGCCAAATCGGGAGGCTTCCAGGCGGCGGAACAAAAAAATCGATACAACCAGAAAACTGCCGATGAGATAGTAAAACTGATGGGGTTTGGCAATTTTGTATCCGAAAATCATGGGCCGGCTAATCCCGAAGATCCCGTTGGACCCGCCGGTGATGCCGAAGATATCGTTGATCAGAGCGATCCGGACAATTTCCACCATCCCGATGGTCACGATGAGAAGATAATCTCCGCGCAAATGAATGATAGGCCGCGCCACGATCAGGGCAAAGATCCCGGCCGTCAATCCGCTTAACGGAAAAAGCCAGAGTACGGGGATGTGCCACGTGGTGCTGATGATGGCGGTGGTATAGGCACCCACTGCGTAAAAGGCCGCATGCCCCATATGAAAGAGCCCTGCATGGCCGAGGATCAGGTTCAGACTCAGGCCGAGAATGGCATAGAGTCCCACATTGTTCAACACATCCACCCAGTACGGATTTTTTATGACCAGGGGGAACACGAGCAGGACCAGCCCGATCCCCCAGTAGCCTGCAATTGTCGATCGCTTCATAGCTTGTCCGCCACCCGTTCGCCCAGAAGGCCTGTGGGCCGAACGATGAGTATTAAAATCAATACGCCAAATGCGATAGCGTCCTTCCATGCCATGGAAATATACGCCGCGCCCAGGGCTTCGATCACCCCCAGGATCAATCCGCCCAGCATGGCGCCCGGGATATTGCCGATGCCGCCCAGGATGGCGGCCGTAAACGCCTTAAGCCCGTAGATCCAGCCCATGGTAAAGTTGATCTGCCCGTAGTAGAGCCCCACCAGCACGCCGGCCACACCGCCCAGGGCCGGACCGATGATAAAGACCCGCCTGATGACCCGGTTCACGTTAATGCCCATCAGCATGGCCGCCCCCTGGTCAATGGCAGCCGCCCGGATGGCCATGCCGGTCCGGGTTTTCTGGATAAAAAAGTAGAGCCCGGCCATGAGGGCCAGGGACACACCCAGGATCGCAATCCGGATGATCGGCATGTTCATTCCGAACAGGGATACGGCTGCACGCGGGACAATATCATGGGGATAGACCTGAAACCGTGACCCGTAAATGAGCATAATGGCGTTCTGCAGAAAAATGGAACACCCCAGGGCCGATACCACGGCAGACAGCCGCGGGGATTCACGCAAGGGGCGATAGGCCACCCGTTCGAGAACCACACCGGCCACTGCCACAAATCCCATCACCATAACGGCAAGGACGAGACTACCGACCACTGGACCCAGACGGCCCGTCAGTCCCAGGGCGGTGAGCAGGGTCAGCCCCAGATAGGCGCCCAGGGTAAAGAGATCCCCGTGGGCAAAGTTGATCAGCTTGAGAACCCCGTAGACCATGGAGTATCCCAGCGCGATCAGGGCATAGATCCCCCCAACAGCCAGGCCATTGGTCAATTGTTGAAAAAAGAACTCCATAGCATGCCACTCCGCAGTCCGGGTGTCCGTCGGCACGGGGTGTGATCTGCCGACTGGCGGACATCCCAAATCAGAACCGGCTCACGGAACCCCGTGAACCGGTATCCAACACCATGTAGCCGTTTATGCGACCCGCCCGTTGACACCAGGCACAGTTACGGCTGCAGAACAAAAGATCCGTCTGCGGCCACTTTGTAGACCCGGTAGACATCCCCGACCCGGTCTCCTTTGGCATTAAAGGAGATGGATCCGGTCAGGCCCGGCATGTTTTCCAGTTTGTCATGGAGGTATGCAGCCACGGCTTTGGGATTCGTGGAGCCGGCCCCCTTGATGGCGGCGACCACCACGTTGAAACCATCACCGGCCAGTACACCGTAGATGGAAGCCGGATTGCGGTGAAACCGCTCGGTGAATTTCACCATAAAGGCTTTGGCTTCCGCAGACATCAGGTCCTGGGGAAGCGGGGGGCTCAGGAAGAAAAATCCCCTGGTTGCGTCTTTTCCGGCAATCTTCACAAGATCCGGATGGTTGGTGGCATCGCCGCCCAGGAACGGAACATCCCAGTTCATTTCCATTTTCTGGCGCAGCAGCATGGCGGCTTCCGGATAATACCCGGTAAAAAAGACCGCATCCGGGCCAGCGGCTTTCAGAGTGGTCAGCACTGCCGTGTAATCCCGTTCACCCGGCGTCAGCGCATCATAGAAAACGATGTCAGCATCCGTCCCCTTGAGGTTGGATTTGATTTCACTGGCAAGCCCTTTGGCATAGGTGGTGTTGTCGTGCAGGATGGCCACCTTCTTGTATCCCTGCTGCAAGAGGGTTTTCACGGCAACCCGGCTCTGTTCGTCATCCCGGGGGCAGGTGCGGAAAAAGTAGTTCATGCCTTTTTCGCTGAGGCGGATAGCCGTCGAGCCATTGGCCACCTGGATGATAGTCGATTCATCATAGATATTCTGGGACGCTTCGGTGACCGAAGAACCATAGGTACCGATCACGGCAACGATGCCCCGTGTGGAGAGCCGCTGGGCTGCCAGGGCCGCGGTCCGGGGGTCTCCCCCGTCATCTTCCACAATCACTTCCACCTGTTTTCCCAACAGGCCGCCAGCCGCGTTCAGGTCATCGGCCAGAAGCTTGACAATATTTTTCATGTCTTCCCCTTCACTGGCCCAGGCACCGGTCAGGGGCGCCATCAATCCGATCTTCACAGTGCCTTTGGCATAGGCGGCAGTGCCGAACACGAGCGTCACTACAACGGCAAACAACAGACCTTTTTTCATACAGCTCTCCTCCACCTTAACAATCCATTCTGACGACATATGCATTACCGATAATAATTGAAAACACTTAGCCGTACCAAAGAAGCTAGTGGCTGTCAATGATTTGAACGCCGTTCACAGGATGAATTCACCCTATCTGATATCAATTTAAGAATCACAAGAGAAACTGAGATATTGCATCATGATAGCAATGAAATCATTAGGGGAGAATAGCGTCATCTGTGAAACCTCAAGCGTGCGGCGATCCACCGATGGAGCCGAGCTAGAAACTGCAGCGGAACATCCGGTGCAGGTTCCGGTGTGGGCAGATGCTGGGCAGGATCGCTTTCCAGGTGAAGTGTTTTTTAATTTACTTTCTCATAGGCGAAATTCTCAATTCCTATTCTACCTATTCTACTCTTTTAAAAAGTAAAGGGAAATCTACATTTTCCCCTTGACACTATTTCTTTTTTGTTCTTTACGGTAAGATTCAGCTTTAAATGTAAAATTTTGAAGCAAATCTTTGTCACTCTGAAGCAATTGTTTAATATAAAGTTTTCCATCCTTCACTTTATACTCTTCATCATACCTTGCTAAGATTATTTTCATCGCTTCGATATGCTCAGGAGTTATCAAGCTGGGTTCTTCTTTTAATATATGGTCTCCACGTTCAACAACAAGCATAATTGGCACATACTCAACATAGCCCATACAACTACATATAAATATTAATGACACATATAATATCAAATAGTTAATCGCGATTAATATCTTTTTAGTTGTTAGCATTTATCACTCTCGTTCAAAAAAACAGTAAGGCCATGAACTTGGTCTCGCTGCGCTTGGATGTTTGGTAATAACATCAACTTTAGCACCAGAAGAACCAGTAAATGGGCCTATCCAGTTAAACATGGAGCTGTCAAACCAATACTTCTTCACTTCATATTCTCCGCCAAATTTTTCATGCCCATATACTGTCCATCAAGTAAGATGCAGCTTTTCCTGCATTCTGCAGATCCAAGGCCTCCCTCTTGTGTTTCAATCTACACTATCCCGAGAAATATTTTTAACAGTCCAACGTGCATCCTCATCAAACAAAAATAATATGCCAAAATTAAAACTAAAACTTCTGTTTGTTAGTGATTTTTCTAACACCACTACCGATTCATGAATTTTGTCGTCCGTAGGAAGATCGAAAAAAATAGAATTTGTTAAAGGCGGAATATCATCAACCCAACTGGCGGTTCTTTTTTAAACCCCTCCACCCGATAAACAAAGATGGTTCGTGTATTACTGCTTTTAAAAACAATGTAATCCGATTTTCGTGGCATAAAAAAACAGCCAGATAAGACAATGACAAAAGAAACAATAATAACTTTTTCAACAACTTTATGCATGATTATATACCTCGCTAACGTTTAAAAACATCGAAGTGTCGAATATTTTGCATGCAGGATTAATGGTGGGCTGCTCGAACCAGGTATCTGAAGGATAGGCGTAAGTCGTCTTCTCAAAAAACCTGTCAAACTTTTTCTTACTTTTTTATCAACTTTTTCTTTCTTTTTTTTATCAAAAGGGTGAGCAGTTACCACCCAAATAAATATCCCGGATTTTGTATCACTTGGTATTATTGGGATCTGATGATATCTTTTTTTTGTTTTTAAAGCTATTAGACTGAATATATTCCTGATAGATAGAATCATTAAAATATTTACCAAAATATTTCCTTGCCAAATTTTTAGAAATTCTTAGTTCTTGTATTGATTTTTCTTTAAGTCCTTTTTCTAAATATAATTCACTAAGAATGTATCGAATTTCAGATTCATTGAGAGATTTATTCTCCTCTAATGGCGCTGCAATATCACAGTAATATCTACTTGATTTTAAAGATTGTTCTAAATACAAAATTGAAGCTTCCAAATTCCCCTGCGAATATTGAGAAGCGGAAAGAAAATACAAAAGAATTTTGTCTTCGCCCCAACCATCCTCCATCAGTTTTTTTGAAATCCTTACAACTTCATCATCAAAGTTATTCTGGAGTAGGCTTGACAATATTGTCAATTGAGTATGACACAAAAACCAATCAATATTAATGTTAATATACAACTCTTTTTTTTTCTTTAGAACACTCATCGGAAAAACCATTTTTACAAAAAAAACAAGCCACGACTATTGTTAACACCAATAAGATAAAATATTTTTTCTTTTTCATTTTAACACCATAACTCAGGTATGTATTAACACGACCCCATAACGGCCTGGTAAAAATCATTGCCTTTATCATCCACCAGAACAAACGCCGGGAACTGTGAAACCTCAATCCGGAACACGGCTTCCATGCCCAGGTCCGCATGATCGATCACGGAAACGCGGCGGATGCAGTCTCTGCCCAGGCGTGCGGCCGGTCCGCCGATGGAGCCGAGATAAAAACCGCCATGGGTTTGGCAGGTCCGGGTGACACTGGCTGACCGGTTTCCCTTGGCCAGGGTCACCAGGGAACCGCCGTGTTTCTGGAATGTCTCCAGATACGGATCCATACGCCCGGCTGTAGTGGGACCAAAGGCGCCGGCCGCATACCCCGCCGGCGTCTTGGCGGGTCCGGCATAATAGATGATGTTATCCTGCAGGTACGCCGGCAGCCGGCCATGGGTTTTCAGGTGTTCCGCGATCCTTGCATGGGCCATGTCCCGCGCCACCACCATGGGTCCGTTCAACAAGAGCAGGGTGCCCACCGGGCAGGCGGACAGCTGCTCGCGCAGCCGGTCCATGGGCTGGTTCAGATCCATGTGCACCGGCGGGACATCCGGTGCAGGTTCTGGCGTGGGCAGATACTGGGCCGGATCGGTTTCCAGCTGTTCCACAAACAGACCGTCTGCGTCGATTTTGGCAAGAATGTTCCGGTGCGCGCTGCAGCTGACCCCAATGCCAATGGGGCAGGAGGCGGCATGGCGCGGCAGCCGGATCACCCGCACATCATGGCAGAAATACCGGCCCCCGAACTGGGCGCCGATACCAAATTCCTGGGTGGCGGCAAGCAGTGCCGCTTCCAGTTCCGGCACCCGAAACGCCCTGCCCCCGCTGTTTCCGGTCACAGGCAGACGGTCCAGGAAACCGGCGCTGGCCCATTTCACGGTTTTCAAACAGGCATCCGCAGAGGTACCACCGATCACCACGGCCAGGTGATAGGGCGGACAGGCGGCAGTTCCCAGCGCGCGGATCTTTTCAACCAGAAACGGGACCAGCCGATCCGGGGACAGGATCGCCCGGGTCTGCTGGTACAACGCGGTCTTGTTGGCAGAGCCGCCACCTTTTGCCAGGCACAGAAACTGGTAGGAAGCCCCTTTTGCGGCCAGAAGATCAATCTGCGCCGGCAGGTTGGTCCGGGTATTGGTCTCGTCATACAGGCTGAGGGGCGCCATCTGGGAATACCGGAATGCATGACCGGTATAGGCGGCATGAATCCCCCGGGAAATGGCCCGGTGATCCTCGCCGTCCGTGAGCACCTGGTGCCCTTTGAACCCGGTGACCAGTGCCGTACCCGTATCCTGGCACAGGGGATACAGGCCGTCTGCCGCGATCACGGCATTTTTGATCATCTCGAGGGCCACAAATCGTTCATTGACGGTGGTTGTCCTGTCATTGACAATTTGGGCCAGCTGGGCAAGATGCCCTGGGCGCAGATAATGCGCCGCATCGGTAAACGCGGTTTCTGCCACACGGGACAAGGCTGTTGAACTGACCCGCAGATAAGGATCTCCGCCCAGGTGGACGAGCGCGGTGCCGGCATCCCCGATATGCCGGTACGGGGTATTGTCTGATCCAAGGACAAACAATTCCTGATCCTCAAACACGCCATCCGGCAGGGGCTGTTTTCTGCTGCGTTCGGTGGTTTCAGTCCTCAATGGCGGTCTTTCGCATCTGCATATACCCGTCCCGGAACGCGGCATAGGGATCAATGGCAGCCTCACGAACGGTATCGATATCCGGATAGCGAAACGACAGAAAGTTAATCGTGTCAACGCCGGTTGCCGTGACCGTCACCCCGGTGTCATCAACGATATACCGGACCGGATTCATAAAATACTCCCCCACGGTTCCCACTGCATCCCGAAGTGTCGAGGGGCCGAGCAGCGGAAGCACCAGATAACAGCCGTCCCCCACCCCGTAAACCGCCAGCGTCTGGCCCAGATCTTCATCCTGGGGCAGGCGGCCGAAATGGGTGCGCGCCGGATCCATAAAACCGCCCAACCCGGCGATGGTATTGACCATGAACCGGCCAAATTCGTTCTCAAACCGATCCGTTTTCCGTTGGAGCAGCGCATTGATCATCCGCACCGGCGCACCCAGGTTGCTGAAAAAATTTTTCAGCCCGGTCCGCGCCACATCCGGTACCACGATACCCCATCCTTTCGCCACCGGCCGGAGCACCCAGTCGTACATCACATTATTAAAGCTGAAAATGACACGGTTCACCGGATAGAGGGGATCCGAAACCGTCGATGCGGCCTTTTCATCCGCAAATTCCGCTTCAAATCCGATATCGTCTTCAAAAGAAAAATCATCTGCTTCACTCATGGCCGGATCGTCCATCAGATCCAGGCTGTCTACGGCCAGTGCCGGCAGGCTCCAGATCAGGCACAACAGCAGAACAACCGCCAGCCGCCAGACGTTATCGTTAGGCTGTATCATCCTGTCCGTCCTTTCTTTCCTCATGTCGCGATTCCCGGCAGCGCATCCGCATCCAGAAACGCGGTCAGCACCTGGTTGAGATAATAGCCGTCACAAACCCCTGCGGTTTCCCTGACCGAATGCATGGCAAAGGTCGGCACCCCCACATCCACGGTTTTCACCCCGGTTTCCGCTGCGATCAGCGGACCGATGGTACTGCCGCAGGCCATGTCGCTGCGCACCACAAACACCTGATGCGGCACATCGGCAGTTCGGCACAACACCCTGAACGCGGCTGCGGTTTCCGCACTGGTGGCGTACCGTTCATTGGCATTGATCTTGATGACCGGGCCCCGGTTGAGGCGGGGGCCATGGGAGGGGTCATGACGCTCCGCATAATTGGGATGAACACCATGGGCATTGTCTGTAGATACCAGCAGCGAGGCTGCCATGGCACGGCCATAGGTTTCCGGATCCGGACAGATCCGGGAAAGCACGCTGGTCAGAAAATTCCCCTGGGCGCCGGATACGGACTGGCTCCCCACTTCCTCGTGGTCCGTGCAGACCAGGATGGCAGGCAGGTTTCCGCTGCTTTCCACGAGGGCCGTCAATCCGGCATAACAGCTGAGCAGATTATCCAGACGGCCGCCTACCAGAAACTCCTGGTTCAGTCCGGCCCGACCTAACGGCTGCACATCATAAAGACACAAATCATAGCCCAGCACCGTCACAACATCAGGTACCGACAGTTTCACTTGTTCGAGAAGTATCTGCCCAAACGGACGCGGTACCCCGTTTTCCGGTGTCTGAAGAAGAATCGGCGGCAGGTGGGTTTGTTTGTTGATCACCCGGTTTTCGTTCACCCCCCGGTCCAGGTGAATCGCCAGGCTGGGAATCAGGGCAACTGGCTCTGAAAAATCGACCAGCACGGTTTTGAACCGGCCCTCCGCGTCTTCACAGGTCACCCGTCCGGCAATGGAGAGTTCCCGGTCAAACCAGGGATTGAGCAATGCCCCGCCGTAGACCTCGACCCCGAGACGGGTATAGGAATGACTATTCAGATCCGGGTTTGGCTTGATCCGCAGCCCCGGGCTGTCCGTGTGCGCGCCCATGATCCGGAACCCGGTTTCCGCAGGAACCCCGTCGCCCATCCGAACGGCAATCAGGCCCCCGTGATTCCGAATCACGACATACTTCCCCCCGGGTTCCAGATGCCAGGCGTCGGATTCTTTCAAAAGTTCATATCCGTTTTCCCTGAGCCGGGCCAGCATGTTCGCCGCTGCATGCCAGGGCGTTGGAGAGGCGTTTATAAAAGCTTCCATTCCCCGGTTAAACGCATCCATGTTCATCTCACTGCCCTTTCGCTTCCCTCCTGTGGCTACCCCAATGCCGGTGCCGGTGCATCCGGTGCCGTGAATTCCAGACGTGACACCTTCTGAAATCCCCGGGGCAGTTTCGCGCCCCGGCGGCCCCGTTCTCCCACAAACTGTTCCAGGTTCCCCGGTTTCAGGGTCAGGTGCCGTTTTCCGGCATGGATCACCAGGGACACCCCGTGGGGGATGACCCTGAGATGGGTCATCAGCTCGATCCGCGCCATTGCCCGGTCTGCCTTGATATCGATGATCTTGTTTCCTTTGCCCCGGGGCTGAATCGGGAGTTTGGACACGGGAAAGACCAGCATCCGGCCTTCATTGGTCACAGCAACCAACAGATCGGATGCCACATCATCAATGCGGATGGGAACCATGGGCACCGCGCCCTTGGGTATGGTAATCAGGGCTTTCCCCCCCCGGTTTTTGGCGATGAGCTCTGAAAACCGTGTGATAAAACCGTACCCGGCATCTGTGGCAAACAGATACAGCTGATCCGGTGCATCCATGAGCATGCTGTAAAAAGCGCAATCCGCCTGCAAATTCAGGCGTCCGGTCAGGGGTTCGCCCTGGCCCCGGGCTGACGGCAGGGTATGGGCGGCCAGAGAATAGCTTCTGCCCGAGGTATCGAGAAAGACCACATCCTGGTTACTGCGCCCTCTGGCAAAGGTGAGGCAGGCATCCCCGGCCTTGTAGCTCAGGCGCTCGGGATCCAGCTCATGCCCTTTACCGGACCGCACCCAGCCTTTGGCAGACAAGACCACGGTCACCGGTTCCGTGGGCCTGAGGTCGGTCTCGCTCAGAGCATGCGCTTCGGCGCGTTCCACAATAGGTGACCGGCGGTCGTCCCCGTACTTCTGGGCATCAGCGGCCAACTCCTTCCGGATCAGGGACCGGAACCGGGTTTCAGATCCCAGAATCGCCTCAAGTTCATCCCGGGTTTCCGCCAGTTCATCCTGTTCCCCCCGGATCTTCATCTCTTCAAGCCTGGCCAGATGCCGCAATTTAAGCTCCAGAACGGCTTCCGCCTGAATATCGCTCAGACCAAAGCGCTGCATGAGGATGGGTTTGGGATGGTCATGGTTCCGTATAATCTCGATCACTTCATCAAGATTGAGAAAGGCGATGAGCAGGCCTTCGAGAATGTGCAGCCGTTTTTTCACCTTTTCCAAGCGGTATTCGAGACGCCGGGTCACCACCGTGCAGCGGTAGGTTAGCCATTCGCTGAGCAGCTCGTGCAGGGGTTTGATCCGGGGGCGGCCGTCCAGGCCGATGAGATTGAGGCGGACTCGGAAACTCTTTTCAAGATCCGTGGTGGCAAACAGATGATTGAGCAGGGCGATTTTGTCCACCCGGTTTGATTTGGGAACAATCACAATCCGGGTCGGATCCTCATGGTCGGACTCATCCCTTATATCTGCCACCATGGGAAGCTTTTTCGCCACCATCTGACCGGCAATCTGCTCCATGACCCTGGCGCCCGACACCTGATGGGGCAGGGCCGTGATCACGATTTCCCCGTTTTCCGACGCGTGAACCGCCCGCATGCGCACAGAGCCCGTGCCGGTCCGGTAGATTTCCTTGAGCTCGTCACGGCTGGAGACAATCTCTGCCCGTGTGGGAAAATCCGGCCCGGGCAGGAACCGGCAGAGGGTATCTGTATCCGCATCCGGATGATCCAGCAGGTACATGCAGGCATCAGCCACTTCCCTGGCATTGTGGGGCGGAATATCCGTTGCCATGCCCACGGCAATACCGGTGGCGCCGTTGAGCAGGATATTGGGCAGCCGGGCCGGCAGCACCACCGGTTCTTCGAGGGTTCCATCAAAATTCGCGGTCCAGTCCGCAGTCCCCTGCCCCAGCTCGGACAACAGGATTTCCGCGTATTTTGAGAGTTTGGCTTCCGTATACCGCATGGCGGCAAAGGATTTGGGGTCATCCTGTGCCCCCCAGTTTCCCTGGCCGTCCACCAGCGGGTACCGGCAGGTGAACGGCTGGGCCAGGTGTACCATGGCTTCATAGCAGGCCGTATCTCCGTGGGGATGGAATTTACCGAGCACATCACCCACCGTACGGGCTGATTTTTTGTATTTTGCCGCCGCACTGAGCCCCAGCTCAGACATGGCATAGACAATACGGCGCTGTACGGGTTTCAGGCCGTCGCCCACATGGGGAAGGGCCCGATCCATAATCACGTACATGGCATAATTGAGATACGCCTGCTCGGTAAACGCTTCCAGGGGAAGGGTTTCTTCGGCACCGGTTGTCAGGTCATGGATTTCCTGCATGGTTTTGTTTCCTAAGCCTCTGCTTGATCGCCTTTTTTCTCCAGCCATGTCCGCCGGTCAGCTGCCCGTTTCTTGGCAAGCAGCATGTCCATGACTTCATGGGTGGTGGTTTCCGATTCCAGTACCAGTCGTATCAGGCGACGGGTATCGGCTGACATGGTGGTTTCCCGGAGCTGGAGGGGATTCATCTCGCCCAGCCCCTTGAACCGCTGAACATTCACTTTTTTGCCGTTCCCTGAGAGTTTCTTGAGCCGGCTGTCTTTTTCCGCTTCATCAAGGGCATACCAGACGTCTTTTCCGCAGTCGATGCGGTACAGGGGTGGCATGGCCACATATACATGCCCGGCGCGCACCAGGGCGGGAAAATGCCGCACAAAAAGCGCGCAGATCAGGGTGGCAATATGCAGACCGTCCGAGTCTGCGTCCGCCAGAATGCAGATTTTTCCGTACCGGAGCCCGGACAGATCCGCAGTGCCCGGATCCACGCCCACGGCCACGGCAATGTCGTGAATTTCTTTGGAACTCAGCAGGGAGGCGCCGTCCACTTCCCAGGTATTGAGTATTTTACCGCGCAGGGGCATAACCGCCTGATACTGCCGGTCCCGGGCCTGTTTGGCCGAACCGCCGGCCGAATCTCCTTCCACGAGAAACAGCTCGGTCATCCGGGTATCCTGACTCACGCAGTCAGACAATTTCCCGGGCAGGGCTGGGCCAGCGCCGACTTTTTTCCGCGCCACCTGCTTGCCAGCCCGAATCCGCTTCTGGGCATTGGAGATGGCCATCTCGGCCAGGTGTTCGCCCACCTCGGTATGCTGGTTCAGCCAGAGGCTGAAGGCATCCTTGATCACCCCGGAGACAAACCCGGCGCTTTCCCGGGAAGAGAGTCGTTCTTTCACCTGGCCGGAAAACTGCGGATCCTGCATTTTCAACGAAAGAATATAGCTGCACCCGTCCCAGATATCGTCCGGGGCCAGTTTGATCCCTTTGGGGATGAGATTCCGGAACTCGCAGAATTCCTTGATCGAGGCCAGCAGGCCGGACCGGAACCCGTTCACATGGGTCCCGCCCTGGAGCGTGGGGATCAGGTTCACATAGCTTTCGCCCACCGACTCGCCGCCTTCGGGAAGCCAGGTCACGGCCCAGGAAAGCGTTTCCCCATCGCCTTCCATTTCCCCGACAAACGGCGGATCTGGCAGCTGGACATAGGCTTCCAGACGTTCGGTGAGATAATCTCTCAAACCGTCTTTGAACAGCCAGGTATCGGTCTCTCCAGCAGCTTCATCAGTAAAGGAGACGGTCAGCCCCGGGCAGAGGACGGCTTTTGCGCGCAGGTTGTGCCGCAGTCGGGTGGTGGAAAATTTCGGGATATCAAAATAAGCAGCATCGGGCCAGAACCGGATCCAGGTGCCGGTGGTCCGTTTCCCGCAGGTGCCCACTTCGGTCAACGGTTCCACCCGATCGCCGTTTTCAAAGGCCATGGCATAGATATGGCCTTCCCGGCGGATTTTCACATCCAGCCGCGTGGACAGGGCATTTACTACCGACACCCCCACCCCGTGGAGTCCGCCGGAAAATTTATAGTTTTTATTCGAAAATTTGGCCCCGGCATGGAGCTTGGTCAGGATCAGCTCCACCCCGGTCATTCCTTCAGCAGCATTTATATCCACCGGCATGCCCCGGCCATTGTCGCCCACGGAAAGGGAGCCGTCCGCATGCAGCATCACATCCAGGTGATTGGCAAACCCGGCAATGGCCTCATCCACCCCGTTGTCAATGACTTCCTGGGCCAGGTGATTGGGCCGTTCGGTATCCGTATACATCCCCGGCCTGCGGCGGACAGGTTCAAGGCCTCTGAGGACCTCAATGGAGGCTGCGTTGTACGTGTCTGATCCGGGCGTCTGCCCGTTTATGTCTATGGGATCCATACCCCTCCTTACCGGGTATCGGAAAAGATAACTTCAACCCCGGTTCCGCAGGTCCGGCAGCCGGGTACGTCACGTGTACCCTCCCTGATTATGCCATCTGATCTTTTCTGTCAATTTTTGCGTCTTTTCCCGGCTCAATCCTGATGCGCTCGTAAAAAGTCAGCAAGTCCGGTGAACCCATGGTCTATCTCCCCTAATGCATTGGACGGTTTCCCGTAGATGATGTTGGAAAGGATTGCATGGGTAAAAACGCTGAAGGGGTTTTCATTGTTCTATTTTGTGGATATGCGGGGATATACCGCCATGAGAACCCCCGGCATAATCCGGATGCACACACGGATACCCTGAATGATGCCGCACTGATGAAAGGTCTTACCGACGATTACGGGGATGTGATTCAGGCCGGGACCGGGGTACGGCCGAAAGACGACCGATGGTCAATGAGACTGTGTGGAACAGTCTTTATTTCCACTAATAGTGATATCCCCATCAATAGCACTGTCAGCTTCAACTTGCTCCTTTAAATCAATAGCAAGATAGTTACACAATTCAGGGTTGTCGCGCACCTCAAACGTGGTGTTAACAGCACGCAAGCTGTCCAGATTAAGTGAGACCAATTGATTATTATTAATGATTTTCAGGTGAGCCACTTCAGATAGGCGTTCCAAGTCTGATAAATTTAATAGAGATGGATTTGATTCAATAGTTAGCGAGAAGAGTTGCTCGCGCTTCTCAAGACCCAGAAGGCTCGTCAAAGACTGATTCCCGCTAATATCAATAAAACCATCATCCAAAGATGTATAACGATTAAGTCCTCTTAAAGACTCAAGCGAGTTGTTATCGACAATACCAAAAACCCATCCCACATACTCAAGCTTACTCAGTCCGTCTAAATTTACCAGCGTATCATTCCATCCAATTGTCAACAGTTCCTCAACCTTTTTAAGGCTCATCAGTCCATTGAGGTTTGAAAGAGAGGCATTATGAACAATCATCACATTGGAAGCTTTCTCAATACGACTCAGCCCTTCGAATGATATAAGGTTGTAGCAACGATCAATTCTTAAGAATTCTGCACTTGTTAATTTTTCAAAGCCATTTAATTCAAGCAGGGAATCATTTAATACAACTTGAAGTTCCCCTACCTGTGTGACATGGTTAAATCCATCAATATAGGAAAGTGAGTCCAGGCTCGAAAAGATAATATAACCATTAACGCTCGACAGTGCTGGAAAATCACTAATGGATTCCAGCGCGGGATTATCAGATATCAATAAGGTGCCTGATGTTTTTAAACTATCAAATCCATCAATACTAACGAGTGAGTTATTTAATAGAATTGAGATGTCCCCGGCCACGGTCGTGAGTCTATTAAATCCATGAATGCTTTCCATTGCATCATTGTCGGAAATTACAAGGTTCTCTATATGCGTTAAATTGTTCAGCCCGTTAACCGCTTTTAAAGCGGGGTTAGAGGCGATGACAATATCTGTTGCGATATGGGTTGTATTTGTGATGACGCCTATTGATTCTAAAAGGGGATTTTGTACTATGTAAAGGCTTCCTTCAATATGCGTGATACTGCCGAGTCCTTGCAAGGAGCGGAGGTTTAAATTGTTTTCAATACTCAACCCACCAATTTTTTTGAGCGCCGTTAAGCCTTCTATGGATATCAGAGATGATGGCTCTTCTGGCGTGCCTCCTATCGTCAGGTTCCCTGTGATTTCATTATATCCTTTTATAAGTTCAATATCGGCTTTCGAAAAAACCGTATAGTCGCCTTCCCAAATAGCATCATCGCTCTTACTACTTGAGTTACAACCTATAAAAAGAAAAGGCCCTATTATAGACAATACTATAACAAGGATGGCTTTGTGAAAGCGAACCAACATATTAATAGCTCAATTTCCTGAGTTAATTTGACTTATCGATTGATTTATAATTGTTTGAAATTAAAATATTAATAGACAAAGACCCCCTATTTTGATAGGATATGTTCGGCCCAAAACAAGTCAAAAAAGGCACCTTGTCAAATAAATCCTACCGCACGGACTTTTGAAATTCAAGCTGTTGAGGGTGAAAAGCTTGGGAGAATCAACGCGTACTTCTTCCGGCTTAAAAACTGGTATGATGAATATAACGGGAAAAAGCTTCGCCTGAGCGGATCTTTATTCAAAACTGAAAAAACGGCGTGGAACAGCCAGTGTTACGCCATACCAAACGCCGGACCCTGATCACTATCATCCCTGACGTGGAAGCCTGCCTTGACGCAAGCGGAAGTGAGAATTATCGGAGAATAAGGGGGATTTCCTGACGCAGCCGGATGCCGGTCTCGTCCATGAACACATCATAAACACAGATCTCGACCCCGGCGGCGACCGCCTTGCGCAAGGCGTCTCCATATGCCGGGTCAATATCGTCTGCGGGCCGAAATCCCGCTGCATCCATGCGCTGAATCAGGAAGAACATGGCGCATCGGTACCCGCTTTTCACCAGTGTCATCAACTCTGCCAGGTGTTTCTGCCCCCGTGTGGTCACGGCATCGGGAAAACGGGCCAGCCGGTCTTCTACCAGGGTGCAGTTCTTGATCTCCACATAACAGGTGCGCCGGGCATCTGCGGTCAGCATCAGATCCAGCCGCGATCCGGATGACACCGTGGCCTCCGGTTTTACGCGCGCATATCCGGAGAAAAGCGGCACACATTCATGGCGGATGGCTTCTGCCACCAGCAGGTTGGGAACCTGGGTATTGACGCCCACAAGGGAGCCGGGCATCTCGATCATCTCCCAGGTGTAGCGGAGTTTTCGTTTGGGATTGTCATGAAACGAGAGCCAGACCCGCATACCCGGTTCCGCACAGGTCCGCATGGCACCTGAATTGGCGCAATGGGCGGTCACGGTTTCACCGGAATCGAGCGTCACATCGGCCAGAAATCGTTTGTAGCGTTTGATCAGCCGCCCGCACGTCAGGGGCGGCCACAACAAGCCGCCCGCTTCATCCGCCACATGATATCCCACAGCCATTCTCCCACAAAAAAGCCCATGAGCATGCCTGCCCACGGGCTTACCCATCTGAAATACATTCTTCCTTAATCCGCGGGAACCTGTAAGTCAACAGATTTCACCAGCCGGAATTTCAGCCCCTGGCACCGATGAACCGCAAGCTGATTTCCGTCGGTGACAAACCGGACCGTCCCATCCTGGTCGGTTCGCAGCAGCGGAATTCCCCTGTGCGCATACCGCTCAACTACCTCAGGCGACGGCAGATGAAACCGGTTTCCTGCCCCCACAGACGCAACCGCGACCTCCGGACAGACCTGATCCAGAAACCCCGGCGTGCTTGACGTTCGGCTGCCATGGTGGGGGACGATCAGCACCTGGGACTTCAGCTGTTTCCCCCACCGCCCTGCCAGTTCTTTTTCCGCAGCTCTCAAAATATCCCCGGTAATGAGAAACCCGCTGTCCCCCAGCCCCAGCTGGAGCACAATGGACCGGTTGTTCCGATTTTTTCCGTCTTTCCCGGACAAAACGGCAGGTTCGGCAGGATGCAGCACCCGCATCTGCACCCCACCCCAGGAAATCCCTTCCGTGCCTGTGCTCACCTGACGCAAGGGGACATGCCGTTCCGTGACAGCGTTCATGAACTGGCGAAAACCGGTGCACCGTGAGGTATCCCCGTTCCACCAGACCGATTTTACACAAAACTGTTCCAGAATGTGAACCAGACCGTTCACATGGTCTCCATCCGGATGGGTCAAGACCACCCGGTCCAGGGTCCGGATCCGCTGACGCATCAGGTATGGTCCCACAACATGTTTTCCCACGTCAAACACCCGGTTATCGTAATATCCGCCGCCGTCTGCAAGCAGGGTTTTCCCGTCTGGAAACCGAACCAAAACAGCGGTTCCCTGCCGCACATCCAGGGCGGTCACAGACAATGTACCCGGATGCATCCGCTGCCACACGGTCCACCCGATCTTTCCGCACAAGAGCAGTAAGACCAGCCCCAGCCCGGCCACTGCCTGTCTGCGCCGTGTTTGATCGCCCCATGTCCCCGGCAGGCAGACCAGCAGCAGGATCAGGCTGTAAATCACGGCCAGCTCCAGTCCGTCTGGCGGAAAAAACAAGACACTCACCCCGTCACGGCTTCCCAGGTAAAGCAGACTGTTTCCCAACGCATCCACAACCGGATTCAAGCCTCTGGCCGCAAGGATCGCCCCGGCTGGGAACACCCATGACAAAGGCAGCAGCATCAGGGAGAACGGGAGTACAAACAGGCCGAACAGGGGCGCGGCAAGGGTATTGACCGGGATACTCCAGACAGCGATCCGGTAAAAATAATGCAGCAGGAGTGGTGCCGTGCCCAGAGTGGCGGCAGTGGCAATGCAGACGTATTGAAAACAGACCCGGACCCAGGCAGGCAGGGATGTGATGGACGGGTGCCTGAAAACGGGTTGATGCAAGACCAGCAGAATCATGGCAACCGCCGCAAAAGAGAGCTGAAAGGAAACAGCAAACACCGCCGGCGGGTCGAGGAGGAGAATGAGCAGTGCTGCGGCGGCAAGGGAGTTGACAGCATCGGCATCCCGGCCGATGATCAGGCCAAAAAGGAAGACACCGGCCATGATCACGGCACGCTGGGTCGCGTCTGACATGCCGGCGACACAGCCGTAGACCAGCACCCCTGAAAGGGCTGCCAGGGCCGCCGTCTTATCGGCCAGTCCCCGGGAGGTCACCCCCCGGATTCGCCGGCAGATCCACCGAAAGCCCCCGAACAGGACAAGGGCCACGGCCCCCACATGAAATCCGGAAATAGCCAGGATATGCCCGAGTCCGGTCCGGGCAAAGGCATCGCTCAGTGCTGGCGGGATCCCGGACCGGTCACCGAGGGTCCAGGCCTCGAGCATGCCCTTGACCTGACCGGTCACACCGGCCTGGTCCAGCACCCGGGAAAACCGGTTCCGGAGACGGGCAAGGGGCTGATGATATGCCCGGGAAAGGAGGCTGTTTCCCGGTTCCCGGTACACCGCTTCAGCGGTTGTATATGTGGTGAAAAAAACACCCTTTCGCCGCATGAAGCCAGCATAATCGAATCCGCCGGGGACTTCAAAATTCCGGACGGGTTTCAGTTTCCCTGAAAACCGAAGCTGATCGCCGATCACAGGGGTCAGCGGGCCTCCGTCGACCGTCACCCGGATCCGCACATCATCAATCAGCTGAAACGCCTCCCCGTCTCCAAGGGAAGACACGTCGAGCAGAAACCGCCACCGGTCACCGGCTGCCAGGGGACGGGTGGCAATGGTGCCGGTAATCGTACAGGGACTGTCTGCGGCAAAACGGGACACCCCAGCGGGTACGGATGCGGTTTCCACGCGAACCATCAGGGCAAAGCCCATGACAAGCAGCAGACAGATCCCCGGAAGATGGCGCCGGTCTGCCCGGATGACCGGGATCAGTACGGCCAGGCAGACACAGAGAAAGACCCCGTTATTCGGAGACCCCGTGCCCGCACACACCGGCGCGGCGGCAATGCCGGCCATCAGTCCGGCAAGGAGCGGCAGCATGGGCCGGCCGATCAACGGCGTCAGCCACCCTTTCGCGTCAGGCGGACCTGCGTGCACCCGCGCGTCCATCACCGCCGGAATCCGTCAGGAAACACGCCGGATCGCCGCTCCGAGTTTTTCCATCTTTGTTTCAAGGGCTTCATACCCCCTGTCCAGGTGGTAGACGCGGTTGACTTCAGTGGTGCCGGTGGCCACCAGGCCGGCCAGAATCAGCGAGGCACTGGCCCGGAGATCCGACGCCATCACCGGCGCACCAGACAGCGCCGGCACCCCGGTGACCAGCGCGGCATTGCCTCCGGACACCTTGATATCAGCCCCCATCCGGCGTAACTCGCTCACATGGATAAAGCGATTTTCAAACACGGTTTCCGTGATCAGACTGAGTCCGCTGGACACGGTCATCAGCACCATGAACTGGGCCTGCATATCTGTGGGAAATCCGGGATAGGGGTCGGTTTTAATGTCCGTACTGTCGATGGTGCCATTTCCGATCACCCGGATACCCTTTTCTGTCTCCACCCGGGCGCCGGTGAGCCGCAGTTTGTGAATCACCGCTTCAAGATGCTCAGGAACCCCGTTTTCGATCCAGACATCTCCTCCGGTGATCGCGGCGGCCACCATAAACGTACCCGCCTCGATCCGGTCCGGGATAATGGACACGGCTGCCGGTTTCAGCCGTTCCACGCCATTGATGATCATCTTGGGTGATCCGGCGCCCGTTATGTCCGCCCCCATCTGATTGAGTACATCGGCCAGGGCCACGATTTCCGGTTCCCGGGCCGCATTACGGAGTACGGTGGTCCCCGCTGCCAGGGCAGCGGCCATCATGATGTTTTCTGTACCGGTTACCGTGGGAAAATCAAAGTAGATTTCCGCACCGATCAGCCGGTCTGCCGCAGCTTCCACATACCCGTGGGAAAGTGCCACTGCGGCGCCCAGACGTTTGAGGCCCCGCAGGTGGTAATCGATGGGTCGCGCGCCAATGGCGCATCCGCCGGGAAGAGAGACCCGGGCCTTTTTCAGGCGGGCCACCAGGGGCCCTAACACCAGAATGGATGCCCGCATCTTTCGTACCAGATCATAGGACGCTTCAACCTGGTCCACCCCGCCCGGATCGATCTGGACGCAGTCCCCTTCCCGTTCCACCCGGGCACCTAAATCTTTCAGCAGCAGCAGGATACTCTCGATATCCTTTAAGTCCGGTACATTCCGGTAAACGCACGGTCCGTCTGCCAGCAGGCTGGACACCAGAATGGGCAGGGCCGCATTCTTGGCCCCCCCCACGGTCACCGTTCCCTGCAGCCGGGAGCCGCCTTCTACGATGATTTTATCCATATAACCCCTTTGTTTCTTTTTGGTTGCGGATGTTAACGGGCATCCCCGTCACCGTCCCCCGCATGCGTGAATGTATCGACCACAGCCGTGATCACGCAATAGGTCATCGTCAATCCGATGAGGATCAGTACATACCAGAGCGCGCCCATGAAGATCACATGCGCGGCGTCCCAGACCCATTCAAACACGAACGGAAACATCAAACACCTCCCGGAGATGTTCCTGTTTCCCCATTCAATTCTATTTCCTGCGGGAAGACCGGCAGATACCGGTACGACAGGGCAATGAGCAGGACTCCATATGCCACCGGCAGGATCGTGGTGGCCACTTCCTGCCAGCTGGGCAGATACGGTACCCAGCTTTCAAAGGGAAGCACGGGCATGGCCATGAGCTGCATGACCATGACCCAGCGATTCAGACAGACCCCGACCACAGCCAGAATAATTGCCAGCAGCCGAAAGACTGCATGGTTCCGCCAGGTTTCCTTTATCAGGATCACCGCCGGTACCATCCCGCCCAAAACGATTTCGCCTACCAGGATCCAGGGCCCATGATACGGATGCTGGACATAGTAAGCCATGAAATCAACCCCCATGGACGGAGAGGTGAAAAGTGCCCAGTAGAGGGTATCGATGATCTTGGCAATCGTATAGGTGAGCAGCATCCAGCCGGAAATTCTGGCAAGCAGCATCACCCCATCCGCCTTGACCAGTTTTTTCCCTGTGATCCATTCCAGGATCTGTGTGAGCAGGAGGGTAAAACACGGGCCGCAGGCAGCGGCAGACCACGTGTAGAGGAAAAAGGTCCAGGGCCAGACAAAAATCCCTTCCCGGAACCCGAACGGACGCGCGTAGAGCACACCGGAAACACCCCCCAGAGACCCCTGGTGAAAAAAGGAAAGAAACGCCCCAATGGCGGCAAAAACAGCCATGACACCGTGCATGTTGCGGCGCAGGTGATCAAAGAACCGTACCTGATTGAATTTTCTGTTTTCCAGCACCAGGGGAAGATACTCGATGGTCAGCACGGCAAAGTAGCAGGACAGGCAGAATGCCACTTCAGTGAGCATGGAGTGGACATTGGCATGCCAGAAGATGAACCACACCCGCAGCGGCTGGCCAATGTCGATGATCAGAATGAGCAAGGCCGAGCTGTAGCAGATAAAGCCGATCAGCACCGCATAATTGATGATGGATTTCAGCTTGTCGAGTCCGAGAATATACTTTAAAAATCCGGTAAAAAACGCGCCTCCCCCCAGGGCGATCACGGCAAGGTCCGCCCAGATCCACAGGGCAAACCCGTAAGCGTCATTCATGTTTGTCTGATTCAGGCCTTTCAGCCAGCAGAGGAGCATGGCGTACACCCCCCACGCGAGGACACCGCACACGATCACGATTCCCAGGAAAAACACAGGAAACGCACACCGCTGATGACCTTCAGGGATCCATGCGCTGTCCATACACTGTACTCCTTTATACGGTTATCCGTTTGCGAGCTCTTTTGCGGTATAGTTGTCCCCTGCCATGCGAACCCATTTCCGTTCAGACAGATAATAAACCTTGGGGTGGGTGCCCAGCCGTTCGAGCAGGCGAAAGGCAATGGGATTCTTCGGCCTTCCGCCCCGGGTAAAGTCAGGCTTGACTAGCTGCGTCACCGCATGATCCGGATTTTTCAGATCACCAAAGGTGATGGCGCCGGCCGGGCAAGCCTCGGCACAAGCCGGCTGGTAATCCCCTTCTTCAAGCGTATCTCGTCCTTCGTAAAACAGGGTTTCCTTGGCCAGTTGATACCGGTGATAGCAAAAAGTGCATTTTTCCACCACCCCCCGCATCCGCGGCGATACATGCGGGGAAAGGGTCTGCTTTAAATCCGCCGGCCAGACCGGATCCCACCAGTTGAAGTACCGGGCATGATAGGGACAGGCGGCCATGCAGTACCGGCACCCGAAGCACCGGGTGTAAATCTGGCTGACCACGCCGGTTTCAGGATCCGTATCCGTTGCCGTTGCCGGGCAGACCGATACACAGGGCGCATGATTCCCGTTTCCGGTGCAGTGCATGCACGGCCGGGGCAGATAGCAGATATCCGCATCGGGAAACGGTTTTCCGTTACTCAGTTTGTAGACGCGCAGCCAGGTCAGGCTGTCCAGCTTGTTGGTCTCGTCGATTTTAAACGGTACGTTGTTTTCCGACATGCAGGCCACCATGCAGGCACCGCATCCCGTACACTTATCCAGATCAATGGCCATGCCGAACCGGTGTTCGGAGCGGGATGTGCGGCTGTTTTTTGCAGGGTCTTTCATTGACGCCTCATTCGGATACCGTTATCAGACGCGCGATAGACGCGCCCGGCTCATCCAGGCTGTGTCAAAGCCGGTCACCGTATCTTCGGCCGCAGCGATGAGCATGTGGTAAGAAATCCCTTTTCCGCTGATGTAGGGATCCTGGGCTTGATGGCCAAACCCCCTTGGCATGCCGATCACACCGGGCATCATACCGTCTGTCAGGTGCACCCGCACCGTCGCAGCCCCCACCGGAGTTTCCAGTCTCGCCTGTTCGCAGTCACCGAGACCCAGGCGTTTGGCGGTTACCGGATTGATTTCAACAAGGAGATCCCGCTTTTTCAAGACCGAATCTGAAACGATCTTGGTCATAAACGGCGTATTGGCCTGGCTGTCATTGGCGGCACAGAGGGAATCCACCGGCACCAGGGTCAGGGGGTAATCATCGCCAGGATCCGGATCAGCCGCCGTGATCGCCGCCATATCCCTCAAATCCAGGGGCGTTGTCACGGATGGGCCGGCTGTCATTTCAATGGCGCCGTGCCGCGCAAGGGTCTGCCAGTTTTTCCCGTGACGGGCCTTTAAAGCGGCTTCCATGCTATTCCAGGGAAGCGCAAAGGCGGTTTTTCCGCCAACAGCCGCAGCCAGGGCAAGGATCAGATCACCGGGATGACGGGTGTTGTAAACCGGACGGACAGCTGCAGGCGAAAAGGTCATCCAGGGCGAAGGCCCTGGCGGAAATGCCACCCGGTCATCGATGCGCTCGATGCCCGTATGTACCGGCAGAATCAGATCGGCCATCAAAGCCGTCTCGTCCATCTGGGATGTCATGGACACGATAAACGGAATGTCTGACAGCCGTTTCCGGGTCCTGGCGGACGCTTTCAGGGTGTATGCCGGATTTGCCTCAACCACCCAGAGCATATCCACATCCGCCGCATGATCCGCAAGCTGATGCAGCGGTCTGAAAAGGGTGCCGGGACGTTTCCACGCGCCGTAATCAGGTGCCGCTGTCAATTTCGATGCCCCGCTGCACAACAGGTTCAACGCCTGGAAGGTCAGCATTTCATCCGTTCGCAAGGGATAATCCCCCTGTCCCCTGCCAAACAGGGCCACGGGCTTTTTTGCGGTTGCAAAAGCGGCGGCAAGCTTCCGGATTCGGGATTCGGAGATGCCCGTTGCTGCCGCCGCATCCGCCAGATCGGTGTTTCGGACCAGGGTGCCCGCCCAGGTGCGGAAATCCCTGATCCGTGTCATGGCAGCCGGAGAAAACCGGTTCTGCCTGAGGATCTCGGCGATCATCCCTGTGACCAGATTTTTTTCACTGCCCGGACGGATGGGAATCCACTTGCCTGCCGCCTGCGCCGCTGTATTTGACAGCCGGGAATCTGTGTGGAAGAGTTGCGTGCCGGCATCTTTCCAGCCGGATACGGTGCGGATCATGGCCACCGGCGTGCCCCATCCTTCCACGAGCCCGCATCCCAGGCTCAGGACAAGGTCACAGTCCGCCATATCCCGTGACAGGATGACCGGATGCCCCACAGCACTTGAAAAAAAGGCCGCTGCAGCTGTATCCGCTGTCTCCGGTGCATAGAGGTGTGTCGATCCGTATGCGTGAAAAAACCGCTGCATCATGGCGGGCAATGTCCCGTTATCCGACCGATTCATGACACCGGCCAGGGCATTTGCGCGCCCGTCAGTCTGGCATTTTTTCAGGCGTTTTACCATCAGGTCCAATGCCGCGTTCCAGGAGACAGGCACAAACGCACCACTGCCCCGCTCACCGGATCGTTTCAGCGGTTTGACGACCCGGGCCGGTCCATAGCTCAGCTGCAGGGTGGACGCCCCCTGGGGGCAAAGGCCGCCGCCGCCCAGCGGATCTCCGGGCAGTCCCTCGATGCTGATCGGCCGGTCATCCATGCAGCGGACATGAATACCGCACCCGTTGGCGCAAAGCAGGCAGCGTGCGGCCACCCTGGAAGCGGCGCCATCTGCCGGAACCGGCGTCCACGGCCAGTTCTGGGTCCAGATAGCAGTATCATCCGCGAGCTTCCAGGGGAGCGGCGTTCCAAGGGTACCGGCGGCAGCGCCCATCCCCACTGCCAAAAAGCAACGTCTGGTTAGGTTCATCGCATCGTTCCCGTCAACAGGGCCGCCCGCAGCCCCGGCTTACTTGTGACATTGAAAACAGGCACCCTTGCTGCCTCGTTCCCGCAAATGACAGTTTCCGCAGTCATCCATCTTCATGCGTTCCCATGATTCGGTCTTGAACCCCGAAATCCGCCTGCCCCAGATATCAATGCTGTAGCCGGTGATTCTGTTTTCAAAATAGGGTTTCAGGGATTCTGACTCGCCGATGGGTCCGTGGCAGGTTTCACATGCCATGCCCGCTTTGATCACATGGGCGGCGTGGGAAAAAAAGACACAATCCGGCTGACGCGAATAAATCAGCCAGTCCACCTCCCGGTCTTCGTGCACATACGCGGTCACAAAGGTCTCCTCATCCGGAGAGTCGCCGAGCACATCTTCATGACAATCCCGGCACTGATCCAGGGTGGGAACACCGGCATACGTACCGTCATCCCTGAAAAAGTGGCAGCTTTCACAGCCGTCGTCAACCATCTCCATGTGAAGCGCGTGATTGAAGTCGATGGGTTGTGTTTTTTTTGAATACAGGAGTTTCGGAAACAGCCACCACCCCGCCACCAGGCTGGCAGCCACGCCGATCACAAAAAAAAGGACGACCGGGAATACGGATCCGCGTTCATCCTTTAATCGGAATCCCTTTGCTGGCCTGGGGTCTGAAAGCGCGTGCACCCTGGAGCGTTTTTCCCCGGAGTAGCGGTTTTTCAGAAGAGGCATGGATGCTCCGTAGCGCCGCCTTACTGGGCGCCGTAGCTGTGAAGGCCGGGAAGATAATTGACACCGAAATAGGTAAACAGCACTGCCGCAAATCCAACAATGGAAAACACGGCAATCCGGCGTCCCTGCCACCCCCGGACCAATCGAACATGCAGCATGATGGCGTAAACAAACCAGGTGATCAGGGCCCAGGTCTCCTTGGGATCCCAGGACCAGTAGCGAGACCAGGCAGAGTTGGCCCAGATGGCGCCCGTGATGATCCCCAGCGTCAAAAAAATAAAGCCAAAGGCCACCAGTTGATGCATCAGCTCATCCAGAGCATCCATGGACGGCAGCCGGATGTTGTCGCCGGCACCTGTTTGGGCCGGGGATCCGGCCCGGATCAGGTACAGGATCCCGATTGCAAACGCCACGGAAAACCCCGCATAACCGAGAAAGCAGGTGATGACATGGGTAATCAGCCAATTGCTTTTCAGAGCCGGGATCAAGGGTTTGATCTCTTTTCCCACATGGGGAAGGGAGGCGTATGCCATGGCAATGAACGGCAGCGGGCTGACCAGCAGCCCGACAAAGGGCTGGCGGAAACGAAATTCCACCACCAGATAGATCAGGGTCAGAACCAGTGCAAAAAAGACCAGAGACTCATACATGTTTGACAGCGGGGCATGCCCCATATCCAGTTGATACGATTCTACCCATCGAAAGATAAACCCTGCCAGATTCATCCCCAGACCAACAATGGCTGCCGCGAAGGCAAAGCGCCGCAGACCTTCCCTGTGAAATATCGCCCGCGCAATAAACAAAACAGCGGCAAGTGCATAAACAAACGTCACCCATCCGAACAGTTTTGCACTCATCAATGATTCACCCAGCATATTGGATCCTTTTTATCGCTTACAATCTTAACACACACCCCAACACCGCGTGATTCGCGGTCGGTCAGATTAACAGCACTGCGGTTTTTCACGTTCAGGTCAGTGACAGACGGCTGACATCCGGTTCAGAGGCCCCGGCCCGTTTGGCCAGCCGGCAGGTCAGCCGGGTCATCAACTGCCTGAAGCCCAGGGGGTTCCGGTCGGTCAGGCCCAGTACCCGGACCTGCGTCCCCGCGTCCTGGCAGGTGATCTCGATACAGAACCGCTGATGTCCCATAAAAAACGTGACCCAGCACCCGATGAAGAGCAGCAAAAATCCGCTGTAGACAATGGGTACACCAGGATCACGGGTCACCTGCAGGCCGGTGACATATTGCTTGTCATAATCTAAAAGGCTCAAAACCTCATTGCCGCCCCGCATTTTGTCAAACCCGGGAAATTGGACCGGCAGCGCCACTTCTCTGGGATCGCCATCCGGGGATTGAATCCGGCAGATCAGCGCGTCGCCCAAAGGATGGCCCCGCAGCTGGAATCCGGAAATAAAGGAAAGCAGCGTCAGTGTCTGCCCGTCTGAAAGCGGAATCGTGTCGCCAATGGCCGCTTCCACCGGCCGCGTCAGCCCATCGGACCGGCCCGTGATCCCCAGGGTTACCTTTCCTGCCGGCATGATTTCATAGCTGGACTGGAAAATACGGATGCCCTTGTACATCAGCGGATTGTTAACCAGGATATCCCGGGTAAGAATTTCCCGGTCTCCTTCCAGAAGCGTCAGCGTTGAACGGTATTCATCCGGCAGCCCGGATGCATGCAATTTCATCGAAAACGCATCGCAGCGGATGGAAAAGTCAAGGGGCAGACTGCCGCCCCGATTGAGCTCAACGGTGTCTTCCTGCCCCCCTTCCGGCACCCGCATCCGGCCTTCAAATCCGGTCAGGGATCCCACCATGCCCCCGGCCAGCAGGAGCAGAATACTCGCATGCACACCATAGACACCGAATCGTGTCCACCGCCCGGTTTCCCACACAAGGGTCTGACTGACCTCATCGCCAGCGGCTGTAACAGCCGCGCGGCCCAGTCCGCCTGACAAAACAGCGGCGACCTCAGCCGGCCGGCCGTTGACGGAAAACGCGCCCCATTGCCGGACGTTTTTAAAACGCTCCGGCCGAAGCGAACCCCTGCTGCCAAACAAGATTTTCCGCTGACCTTGCAGCCGTTCCACAGAGCAGACCACCAGATTCACGGCAAGCAGGACCAGGAGGAACCGAAACCACCAGGAATGGTACATATCGGTCAGATCAAAAAACGTAAGCACCGCCACGCCGGCAGATCCGACCTTTTGTTCGAGCAGCATCGCCGGCGTGTTCTGCGGGATGACCGTCCCCAGGATCGACGTCAGCGCCAGCAGGCTGAGGACCAGCACTGACAGTTTGACCGATGCCAGCAGCTGCCATAGCATGCGTCCTCCCAGCTTGTTCCGGTTTTTTCCGGACATACCCATACCATCTCCTTTATCGCGTATCACTCATCGGTGATGGTTTCCATTGATCACCTGGGCGACATTGAACACCTGATCACCGGTTTTTTCCAGATTGTTCAGAATGTCGACAAAAATAATCCCGTTGTCCACGGTGCACTTCCCATCGTGCAGGCGCTGCATATGGCGGTTTTTGAACTCAAGTTTCATCTGGTCGATGAGATTTTCATCCGTGGTATCGACTTTTCGCGGGAAATTGCCACGATGAAAGATATCAAACACGTTCCGGGCAAACCGCAGGGCCACGCTGAACATTTCGTCCATTTCCGCCAACGCCGCGTCAGAAAAGGTCTGCTTGTTCTGGATGATCCGCTCCGTAAACCGGGCAATATTCTCGGCATAGTCACCGATTTTTTCGATATCATGGAGAACGGTCAGGTTATCCATGATAATTTTATAATCTTCTTCGCTGTTAGGTTTTTGAAAAATCTGCACCAGATAATTGGAAATGTCCTTTTCCAGACGATCCAGGGTATTTTCCGCCTCATAGACCATGTTCACCAGTTTAAGGTCCTGGGCCTTGAAGGCTTCCCGGGCCAGATCGACCATGGAAACAGCGGTATCCGCCATGCGTTTCACTTCCTTTCTGGCCTGACTGATGGCCAGGGATGGTGTCTCGACCAGCCGGTCATCCAGAAAGATCAGCTCGTATTCTGCATCGCTGTCTTCACCGGGCATCAGCTTTTCACAGGCCTTGGCCAGGAAAGGCAGCAGCGGCAGAAACACGAGGGTATTGATGATATTGAACAGGGTATGCACATTGGCGATATGCCGGGAAATATAAGGATTAACGCCTTCCGCAGTGATGAGCATGGGATCCCCCGGCGTGATCTGGTCGACCACACCCATGAAATATTTTAAAAATACCAGCATGTAGATGACCCCGAACACATTGAGGAGCAGGTGTCCCAGAGCTGCGCGTCGTGCGGTCCGGTTCGTGCCGATGGCCGCCAGGTTGGCGGTAATGGTGGTCCCGATGTTTTCTCCCAGCACCAGCGCACTGGCCGCATAAAAATCAATGAGACCGGTGGAAGCCAGGGCGATGGTGATCCCGATGGTGGCAGAGCTGCTCTGCACGATCATGGTCAGGATGGCGCCGGCAAATACGGACATCACCGGGTTCTGGGAAAAATAGATAAAGGCATCCCGGAACATCACGCTCCCCTTGAGGGGGACAAAGGCATGCTTCATGATGTCCAGTCCCAGAAACAACATCCCGAAACCCATCAGGATTTCCCCGTAAAACTGGCGTTTCTTGTCTTTGGAGAAAATCCGCAGCCCCACACCGATGCCGATGGCCGGCAGGGCCAGTTTTCCAATTTTAAAGGCAATCAACTGGGCCGTAATGGTTGTCCCCACGTTGGCGCCCAGCACCACACTCAGGGCCTGGGCGAGATTCATGAGCCCGGCATTCACAAATCCGACCACCATGACCGTCGTGGCAGAACTGGACTGGATCACGGCAGTCACCAGCATGCCCACGAACGTGCCCATCACCCGGTTGGTGGTCAGTTTTTCAAGAATCGTCCGAAGTCCGTTTCCGGCGGTCTTCTGGAGCCCTTCGGACATCAGCTTCATCCCGTACAGAAAAAGCCCGAGTCCACCCATCAACCCGCTGATCAGGGTCACCCACTGAATTGAGTCCACCTGCCCCCCCTTTGCTGCGTTCCGGCACAGCATCCTGTCCGGGCAAAAAAAACGGCGGCATCCGGTGGGCAGACTGCGGGCTGCACACCGGATCCACCGTATACGTTCACCCTTTAAACGGCCGGATCATGTTCCGTATGGATCCTCACGCGTTATTTCGCTGATTTTCACCCGTATCTGCCCAGGCGATACGGGTCTTGCCCCTGCACCCCGCGCCTCCCGGACAGCACGCCGAAACCGTTTTCCGGCCGGGCTGAAACAGATGCGTTTTTTTGATACGCGCTTGTTAGATAGACGATGCCCCTTTCCATGTCAATACAGAAATCAGATTCACCTCAGGCACGATATTCTGGTTCCCCGCATGCGATCAGGGTTGCGCTGTCGGCGCCACGACCAGGATCGCCATCTGTTCCGGGATCAGATAGGTTGTGGCCAGTTTCGAAATCGCTTCTGCGGTCATCGACGCATAACTTGACTGAAAGGTCCGCGCCCAGTCCGCCTGCTGTGGATGCCGATCCAGATTGGACAGGACAGAATCCCGCCAGTAACGGTTGTCCTGCACCCAGTCCTTTAACCGCGTGTTGATGGGATTTACCGCCAGCGTCACGGCTTCCTCGGTCACACCGTCCCGGGACAGCACCGCAGCAATATCCCGTAGTTCCGACGCGATCTGCTTCGCATCCGGGGGATTCAGTTTGACAGTGGCCTGCAGCAGACCGTATCCGTCAAAAATCCGGCTGGCCCGATGATAGGCATACGGCGAATAGGCGGCCCCCAAGGCCTCTCTCACCCGCTGCCGAAGCTGATCTGAAAAAATCTCCGCCAGTACCACCAGCCCGCGGGTTCGTTCAATATCCCAGAAGTCATCTGTGGGAAAGGCGACCGAGACGATGCTTTTGTCGATGTGTGTATCCACGGCCACCTGACGTGTCTCACCCGCCGGAAATGCCAGCGTGGTTTCTGCGGGCGAAACAAAGGGGTTCCGGTCTGGTAGGGCACCGGGCCCCAGATAGGTGTCCGCCATGGCGATCACCGCATCCGGGTCCATGTCTCCGACCACGACAAGGTGACAGGCGCTGGTCTCGAACACCGGCATGAGCCAGGCGGTGATATCGGAAAGTGTATAGGTTTCCATCACAGATGGGGCCGGTTTTCTAAACCGGGAATCGCCTCCCGCAAAAAACAGGCGACCGCTCAATTCCAGTTCCCCCTCCACAGAGTGATGCTGCTTGTCATACCAGGCCCGGTACGACTGAAGGGCTTTACGCAAAGCCGATTCCCGGAATCCAGGATCTTTCAACTGCGCATAGAAATACTGGAGCACAATCCGGAAATCCGATGCCGCACAGGTCCCTTTCCACGCAAAATTCTCATCGTCCACATGAAACCGTACTGACATGTCCACACCGGCCAGCGCAGATTCAAGATCCGCCTTTTCAAGTGTCCCCAGCCCGCTGTTATTTACCACATGCGCTGCCAGCCAGGCCAGGCCAGGCTTGTCTGCGGGTTCGCCCCGCCGCCCCCCGCCCAGCTCCAGGCAAAAGGAAAGTTTCGATTTCTGAAAATCGGTGGGTTTGAGATCCACCCGGTTTCCGTTTGCAAACACGGCGGTCCGAATATCCAGATCCGCTATCCGTGTTTGGGCTGCAGGACTGCCAGACCGTTTCGGCTCGGGCAGATAGGGGAAGACCTTGTCAGATCCTTCCTCAGGGCCTGTTACGGGTATGTTACCACTGTTTGCGTACACATCCAGAATCTGCTGTTCCGGCGGCACCGCAGCCGCACCCAGGTCTGCGGTGCCGGTCACCAGCACTAGCCGGTGATCCGGTTTCCAGAGCGCCTGCAGCGCTGTATGAAGATCACTTGCGGTGAGGGTTGCCAGAAACGGCATCAGCATGGCAGCCTCCTGATCAGGGGAGAGAAATGCCCGGCCCTGTTTGACGGACCGCATGATGTCCGATGCCAGCTTGCGGGTCTGCCGTGTTTCCGCCCCGTCCACCCGGGATGTTAGCCAGCGTGTGTACTCCGCCTTTACCCGGTCTGCCTCGGTTTCACTGAACCCGAACGCCAGTGCCTTGCGGAGTTCCTGCTCAATGGCCTCAAGGGCATCTGCCCAGCGATCCGGGGCACATTCTGCTGAAATTTCAGCAAACTGCAGGGTTTTTAAATGCGTTCCGCCATACACCTGCGCCGTTGTATACGGGGTGTCTGGTTTTCCTTCCCGGGCCTCCAGGCGGAGCTCGATGATACGCGATGCCATTCGCCGCATGAGGCGGCGTTTCAGTTCAGCGGCTGTATCCGGCGGCTCCGGAATCTGGATCAGGGTTTCAATGCTCACCGTGGTGTTCCCGACCGCTTTTTCATACACATAAATCGGCTTCACCCCGGTATGATGAAACTGGCCTGCGTCCGGCACCGGCTGCGCCGGGGCCCGGGCGGTCATATCCGAAAATGCCGCCTTCACATGGGTCTCGATCACCGGAAACGGCACATCCCCCACAACGATCAGCGTCATGCGTTCCGGACGGTACCAGGTATCGTAAAACCGCCTCAGATCCACAGCCGAAGCAGCCTTGATCACGGATTCAAGCCCGATGGGCATCCGCCTTGCCAGCCGGTGACCGGGAAGTTCTGCTGCAAAGGTTTGCTCAAACACCCGAAAACCTGCCGTATCCCGGCTTCGCTTTTCCGCCAGGATCACCCCGCGCTCCCGGTCAACTTCCGCCTCGGGCAAAAGCGCGCCGCAGGCATAATCCCTCAGCACCAGAAACCCATCCGCAAGATGCTTGGGTGAATCATCGGGCAGCACCACATCATAGACCGTCTGATAAAAACCGGTGTGGGCATTGGCGTCTCCCCCGAAATCCATGCCGATTCGCTGAAAAAACGTGACCAGCTCACCGGGTTTGAAGTGGTCGGATCCGTTGAACACCATATGCTCCAGGTAATGGGCCAGTCCCCGCTGATCTTCGGTTTCGTGAAACGAACCCGCATCCACAACCAGGTGCAGGCTCACCCGGTCCGGCGGCTCCGCGTTCTGCAGATATATATAGGAAAAACCATTATCCAGTGTTCCGGTGATCAATGCCGGATCCGGAGAGAGCCGGTGGCCGTCTCCCAGACCGGCGCACCCGGTAAACAGCAAAACAACGCCCAGACAAAGTCCGGCAGCAAGCGCCCGAATCTGACGAGCCCTGTATCGGGTATGGTATTTCATAGGGTGTCCTTTTTCTTCATGCGGTTATTCATCCGCCTTTACGTAGGCCGTCTATTAGCGAATGTCAACGCGGCCTGTTGATTTTTAAATAAATCTAGCCCTATATAGTGTATCCTCTTTTTCAATCCCTCAGGAGGGCTGATGCATCAGACAACCCATCAAGTCATGTTTGAACCGGCAACCGCCATCTCTCAGCTGACCGACGCATCCGTGGATCTGGTGGTCACCTCACCGCCGTATCCCATGATTGCCATGTGGGATGCCTGTTTCACGGATCTGGATCCGGCGATCAACTCCTTGCTGAAACGCGAACAGGGTCTGCCCGCCTTCCACCGGATGCACGACCAGCTCAAGGCGGTCTGGACGCAAATGGTGCGTGTCATGAAACCCGGCGCCTTTGCCTGTATCAATATCGGGGACGCGGCCCGGACCTTAGATAAAACCTTCACGCTCTACCCCAACCATGCCCGGATCATCACGGATCTGCTGGACCTGAAACTCACCCCGCTGCCCGCCATTCTCTGGCGGAAACCCACCAATGCCCCAAACAAATTCATGGGATCCGGCATGCTGCCGGCCGGCGCCTATATCACCCTGGAGCACGAATATATTCTGATTTTCAGAAAAGGAGACAAACGCGTATTCGCCACACCAGCAGAAAAAATACAGCGGCGGCAGAGCGCCATTTTCTGGGAAGAACGGAATACCTGGTTTTCCGATGTCTGGTTCGGCCTCATCGGTACCCGCCAGAAATTAGGCGACAAAGAGGCACGAAAGCGAAGCGGCGCCTTTCCGTTTGAACTGGCCTACCGGCTCATCAACATGTTCTCCGTGTACGGGGACACGGTACTTGATCCTTTTCTCGGTACCGGAACCACATCTGCAGCCGCCATTGCCACCGGCCGCAGCAGCATCGGCATGGAAATTGACCCGAACCTGAAATCAGCCATCCGGGAAGCCCTCACCCTTGCACCCGACACAGCCCTGGACCGCCTGACACAACGCATTTACGAGCACACCGCGTTTATCGCCGAACGGATTCAGGCCGGCAAATCCTTCAAACACCAGAATGCCGTTTATCAGATACCGGTCATGACGGCCCAGGAAAAAGAACTGACCCTGTATGCACCGGCCCCGGTCCCCAAACACCTGTTTCCGGGCCCGTTTCGGGTGACACTTGATCCGCTGGATCCGGACAGTTTTGCAGGCCGCCCCCTGCCACCGCCCGTTTCGGATGAGCCGTCACCAGGAGCAAAAAACACACCCGATGAAACGCGGCCCGAACAGTTATCCTTATTCTAAAACGCAACTTTCGGGTTTGATAATTGACCTTCTTCAATCTCGGCAATTTTCATTAATTGACGCTGCAAACCTAATTTCAATGGGACATTGCCGTGTACAGGGACAGATATACGCGCATTTTTTCCAACTTTAGCGTAAATATGATGGCTACCGTTGACACGTTTCAATTCCCAGCTATTGGCCTCAAGAAGCTTACAAAATTTTTTCCCCCTGATAGCTTTCAAACAGCTATCTCCATTATTGTGCTTTTCTCGGATAGGAAAACTTCCTCAATATCCACAGATAAACACCCTTCTATTGCTTCATGGATATTGTTTAATAGTTCATCAACGCTTTCTCCTTGAGTTGCACATCCGGGAATAGACGGAACCTCTGCCCAGTACCCCCCTTCTTCAGCTTCATGAACCACAATTTTCAATCTCATGCCATTTCCTTTTACTACAAATCATTACTTTAGGTTTCAAGCCCGTGGCGAAATCGTCCGCCCGTCATCAAGCACCAGGCAGACCGCATCCGGATCACCAGAAAGAATGGCAAAGCAGCCGTCACCACCGGCCAGCACTGAAAACTCGGACCGCAATTTCATGAAATCAAAACAGGAAAGGGCCACTGTCACCATTTCCAGCTGGATTTCCATCCGGTTCCGGTCATCCGGCGCATCTGCCTTGAAATAAGCGGAGAGCAAACGGTTATACGTCGATTTGAGTGCGGTCTGCACGCAGTGTTTTGAGAGGTCAAGCGTGATCTGCATCCGCGCTCTCCCTTCATCCACGCTATCTGGCACCGGCATAGCGCTCCACCCGGCTGATGATCCACCTGGCCAGCGCAGTGTCATTGTCTGTCTCAACGGTGTCTGCCACGGTTTCCAAGAGAATTTCCGCCCGGGCCAGGCTTTTATGACCGCCAGCGGATCCGTAGGGGCCAAAGCTCCGCGATGCGCAGTTTCCTGCATTCCGCCGGATCCCGTCATTCCGGAAAATGACCACCAGCCGGCCCCCGACCCGGCCCGACACCACGCTCCAGTGAATAGCCTCCACCTTCATAAAAAAATCCGCAACCAGTACGCAGATATCCGGATTTGAAACCGGCCCCAGATGGATAAAGGCCCGTCCTTTCCGAATCACCCGGCAACTTAAGGCCCGGGAAAAATCATCCAGATGACCGACCGTCATCTCCGTCTGCTCCACCCGGTTGGCCAGGGCCTTGTTGGCATATTTGAATACAAACTGAAAGGCCCGCAGGTCTTCCATGATCGTCTTCCGCTCAAAATTACAGGTGTCGATCTTGATACTCAGATAAAGCGCGGTTGCGAGTTTGACAGAGGGTTTGATCCGGGCCGCCCTGAGATATTCGACCAGCATGCTGGCATTGGCGCCGTACCGCGGCCGGATATCAAGCCACCCTGCGGCCGCGCCCGTCTCCGGATGGTGATCCAGAATGACATCAAAGGCCAGCCCGTCCAGCAGATCATAGTGGCTTGGCTGAGAATCCACCATGACAAACCGCGTGTAATCTTCGATCCGGATCTGCGGGTAAGGTGTGAGCGAAACACCGAGCAGGCGAACCATGGCAAGATTGTCCGGACGTTCAATCTGGTTGACGTGGGTAATGGTCACACCGGCGACTTTCCGCCACAGCAGCCGTTTCACGGCCTGGGCACAGCCAATGGCATCTGGGTCGGCGAAAATGACAACAAGAACCCGGTCATCCGGCTGAAACTGCTCATAAAACCGCCGCAGGCGTTCGCTGGCCGTCAACCCCATCAGAATTCCCCCTGATTTCACGTGCCGCCATTAGCGCTGATCAGGCTTCGGTATGCCGAAGACCTTATGCAGCAGATCCTCCATGAGGCACCATCGTGTAAAGGCGGACTGAAGCAGATTCAAGCCCACAAAGGCCGTGAAAAGATACCAGTAGGGACTGTGCAGCCAGCCCAGTAAAACAGATACAAGTATGACCGTACCGGCAATGGCACGTATGATCAATTCCATTTGCATCATCAACCTCCAAGGTGACAGATTCGACCGTACTAGCACAACGACGCTGAGGTAATACTGTCCGCCATCTCAACCGATTGCATATACCACTCTGCCACCTGTGCTGACGTGACACCCAGATCCTGGGCAATGGGCGCACACACGTCCCACAACCCCTGCTCATACGCCGCCACAAACGACAAGACCCGCCCCAGTTCCCCGCTGCCGCTGACCAATGCGTCCTTCAGGGCTTTGTTGAGAGGGATATCCACCATGATCTCATCCATGGGTTTATCTAACATGGCATCAATAAGTGAAAATAAGCCTAAGGTAAACAATTCTCCGGCCTGACCGGCAGTCCGGGCTTCCCTGCCCAGTATTTCGCAAAAACGCGCCCGAATGATGGAGTTCTGAACCAGAGAGATGGGCTTATCTGATGCCATCTCCGCTGCAGAGAGCAGCATAAAAAAACGCCGGATTTCCTCCGCGCCAAGAAACGTCAGCGCATCCCGAATGGTCGATATGGGAGACGGACGCTGAAAATACGCGGAATTCATGTATCTGAGCAATTTGTAGGAAATCGATACATCCTGAATGATCATCTTTTCCAATGCAGCAAAGTCAACATCTGGTTTGGACACTTCCGCCAGCAATCTCAGGTAGCTCAGCTTGAATGCGGGAATATCCGTACCGGAAATAATCTCCGGCTTACTGAAAAAGTATCCCTGAAAATAGACAAATCCCATGTCCATCGCCTGCTGAAATTCATCGTAGGTCTCGACCTTTTCAGCCAGGAATTCCACATCGTACCGCGACAAGTTCTGTATCAGCGCAGCCACCTCATCCATGGGGGTTGCCCGAAAATCAATTTTAATGATGCTGGAAAGTCCCAACAGCGGTTCCAGTCCGGGCCTGTAAAAGAAGTCATCCAGCGCAAGGGTGTATCCGGCCTTTTTCAGGTGTGCACAGGCAATCACAACGTCTCGAGTCGGTTTCACATCCTCGAGTACTTCCACAAAAAGCGATTCTTTTGGAAACAGCTGGGGAATCCCCTTGACCAGCAGGTCGCCGGTAAAATTGATAAGGCCCTTGTACGGGCCCACCAGACGCTCCATACCAATGGAAAGATAGGAGTTGGTCAGAAGTTTGGACGTTGCCGTATTCCCGTCAATGCCCGGAAACGCATTGGACATTCCATCTCTGAACAACAATTCATACCCGAACAGGCTTCGATCCGAAAGCAAAATCGGCTGTCTTGCTACATACGTCTCCATGAAAGCAACGCCTCTCGTCCAAAAATCCAAACCCACAACTGACGTAAAAAAGGCGGAACAGACCGCTGTTCCGCCTATTATAACGATATTATGATATATGCGCTATACTTTTTCGAAATACTCTTTTTCAGCCCCACACAAGGGACAAACCCAATCGTCGGGCAGATCTTCAAATGCAGTTCCTGGTGGTATACCGTTTTCCACATCCCCTTCTTCGGGATCATACACATGTCCGCACGGGCATTCATACTTATCCATCGTCCTCTCCTTTCGTTCTGTTGGTGATGCTGCCAGGGCGCCCTTCGCCCCCCGGTTATTGGTTATTTGTGTTTTTGATTGTATGGCACTTCTTACAAGACAACGGTCCTGTCATGAGCCCCGATTGTTTCATGCTGCGATGGCAGCTTATACAGGTGTTCATGACCTTCTTTTTCATCAGCGTTCCTTCTCCGATCAAGCGCTGAATACTGCCGGCTTCCTTCGGAAACAAATCGTGGCAAGCGTTGCAGGACTTCAGCACCGACTGATGCCGGGAGTGAGGAAAGGGAACCTGTTTCATGGAACCGGATGGGAGCACCTTATTCTGATGACCCATGCCCAGAGAGGCCATGGCGCCGCCTGCTGTCATCAGCAGCATTGCCACTATGCAGAACAGCCATCTGCCTCCCCTTTCACGGTTTCTTTCATTATTTGATTCGATGGTCCACGCCCCCGGTTTTCACGCCATCGGGCGTATAGCATGTATTGTCGACGAATTCGCACCGTGCCTTACAGGCCGGGCATTCTGCCGGCGGAGCATCCGCCTTAAGTTGATATCCGCACAATGTGCATTTCCAGTCTGTCATGATGCGCCTCCTTCATTCAGCATCGCCTGCAGCCCCGCCCAAAGGCCAGGGCGCAGGTATAGTTCTCTATCCTTCTGTTCCTTCTGTATCGGTGTCAGCAACGGATCGCTGTCCCATTTCTCGGTCCAGCATGAAAAGGCCGCCTGCAATACCGTCCACCTGCCGGAGCTGGTTCACCACACCGCCTACGGATTCTTCTTCTTCCACCTGTTCAGTGACAAACCACTGCAGAAAAATCTGGGTGGCATGATCCTTTTCTTCTTGCGCAATCTCGACCAGTTCATTGATCCGTCCGGTAATGTATGCCTCATGGGCCAGGGCCTCTTCAAAGACATTCAGCGGAGAATCCCAGCTGAACTGCGGCGCATCAATGGCAGCAAGGCGGATCCGACCGCCCCGCTGATGTACATAGTCGTAGAATTTTTTCGTATGGGCCAGCTCTTCCATGGCCTGCGCTTCCATCCACGAGGCAAATCCATCCAGGTTGATGGACTTAAGATAGGCTGACATGGAAAAATAGATATACGCCGAGTAGGTCTCCGCATTGATCTGGGCATTCAGTGCATCCAGCATCCGTTGTTTCATTGTTCCTCTCCTTGATCTGATGTGTATCACAGATTGCTCGGGCTGTGATTTAACTCTGTGTTAAGGAGATGTCTATTCATGTAACGTGCCAGCAAACACGCATTGATCCAGTACGGTAAGGACAGCCCCTTATTTGGCGGCCTGTTTACCATATTGACCTGAAAAGACCAAGGGCTTTTCCATGAACCGACAGCTGTCCTTCAGCCGTCCGGTTGTCTCATGCGGCCGTCTGAGACACCTTTTCCGATACAGTCCTGATGCAAAACAAAATCTCCACTTGTATCTAAAAAAGCCATAAACTATACTCAAAGATTCATCATCAAGAAAGGACCCATCATGCCAGGCCTGCCTGATATAACCCCCCTTGCCCTGCGCTGGGGACTTACCTGCGATTCGCTCTGTCCCGACTGCATCATCTCCGGCAGCCCGCAGCGCACCACCGGCCGGTGGGTGTTTCAGACGCCTGACAGCAGGCGGTTTCTCCTGGAATCCATCGCTGCAGAGCGCCTCCCGATTAAAAAAGCACGTATCGCGCTTCTCAAGAATCTGACCGATGCCGGCCTCAACGCCGTTACCCCGTATTGCACCGGACTGGACGGCAATGCTGTCCAGCAGTATGACGGCAGATGGTGGCAGTTGATGCCCTATCTGGAAAACACGCCTCTGAAACGACCGGCCTATATCCAGGACATGTGGCGCGGATCTGCCATGGCAGATTTCCTTGTCCGGCTCTGGCAGGCGTCAGACAAGCTAAACGAGGTGTTTGACACAGAAACTGAGCCGCTGCCGGACTACATCTATCATCTCATGCAGACCCTTGAGCACCGGGAACCCCGGACAGCAAAGCGGTTCACGCCCATTTTCCGCCATCTGACCGCCACTCTTTTTCCCATTTATCCGGACCTGACCGCACACCTCTGTCATGGGGACTTTCATCCCCTGAACATCATCTGGGGAAAAAACCGGATACGAAGCGTCATTGACTGGGAATTCTCCGGAGCCCGGCCGGTCCTCTACGACGCAGCCAATCTGCTGGGCTGCATCGGCTGTGAGGATCCCGAAGCCCTGACCGGTCCCATGGCCGAGGGATGCATCACCCGCCTGCAAAAAGACCCGTTTTTCACATCTGTCAGCTGGGATTACCTGGTCGATCTCACCCTTGCCCTGCGATTTGCCTGGCTTTCCGAGTGGCTGCGAACCCATGACAGAGAGATGATAGAAATGGAGGCAGACTACATGCACCTCATCCTAAACCATCGGTCGGTACTCCTGAAATGCTGGACCGAAGGCACTGACCACTGACGCGAACACGCGCCCCATCAGGGCTCAGAGACAATAAACGTCGCGGTATATCCGCCGAGGATCAGTTTGCGCTCGAGCGCTTCAACCGCAGAGCGGGTCCGGCAATTGCCGACCCGTACCCGGTAATAGGTGCCATCCGGACCCGCGTACGTCACCATATGGGCTGCGCCAAACTGGTCTTCTAAGCGCTGCCTCAGGGCCGTTGCATTCTGTTTTGAGCGGAATGCCCCCACCTGGACACAAAAACGGGTGATCCCCACCATCTTTTCGCCAGGTGCCCCGGTCCGACCGACTGCCCGAATTTCGACCTTCGCTGTTCCGGGACCGACCACGCTCACTTTTTTTGCCGCCGCATAGGAAAGATCGATGATCCGCTTTGCCACAAACGGTCCCCGGTCATTTACCCGCACCACGACGGTTTCACCGGTCCGCAGATTCCGTACCTCAACCCATGTTCCAAGGGGAAGCGTCTTGTGGGCAGCGGTCATGGCATACATGTCATACCGCTCGCCACTGGCGGTCTTCCGTCCGTGAAACGGTTTTCCGTACCAGGATGCCATCCCGCGTTCCCGAAATCCATGCGCATCCGGAAGGGGATGATACCATCGCCCGGCAATCTGGTAGGACCGGGACGACGGTCCAGATGCCCTGTCCGGCGGCGGCACGGCAGGCCTACACCCGACACTGCACACCATCCAGATCACCAGCACAGCCATACATGAGACAACAGATAATTTTGCATGATTCATCCGGTTTCCCTCACAAAACGGTCTCGCTCCCGGTCGGTTTCGATACAGCGGTTTTATTTTCCGCCGTGCTGCGCTGGCCGGGTTTTCCCCGTCGACCTGCCTCATCGACCCAGGGCACCAGACTGATCTTCAGCACATCCAGCATCCGATCCACAAAATGAAAAATCATCTTCTTTTGCACTTTTTTCGGGATATCCGCCATGTCCTTTTCATTTTTCTCAGGCAGAATCACGACCTTGATCCCGGCCCGGTGCGCGGCCAGAATTTTTTCCTTGATCCCGCCAATGGGAAGCACCTCGCCGCGCAGGGTGATTTCGCCGGTCATGGCCAGGTTCTGAATCACCGGCGTACCCGTGAACAGCGATACCAGTGCCGTCAGCATGGTCACTCCGGCAGACGGCCCATCTTTGGGGATAGCGCCTGCGGGCACATGCACATGCACATCGTGATTGTCAAAATAATCCGCCGGAACCTTTAGCGTATTCGCATGGGTCCGGATAAAACTCAGTGCCGTGGTCACCGACTCCTTCATCACATCCCCGAGCTGGCCGGTCAGGGTGAGTCCGCCCTTTCCTTTCATGGCCGTGGCCTCGACATAGAGCAGATCCCCGCCTGCCGGTGTCCAGGCAAGCCCCATCACCACACCGGGTATCAGACGCTTTGTGCTCACTTCCGGGGAATACCGCACCGGCCCCAGATAGTGGGGCACCGTGGCCACCGTGATAGTGACCCCTTCATCGGATGCCTCAGCGTCGTTTTCAACGATTTGCGTCGCAACCGCCCGGCAAATCGTGGCGATTTCCCGCTCCAGATTCCGAAGTCCCGCCTCGCGTGTATACCCGGAAATAATCTGCTTCAGGGCGCCGGTAGTAAAAGCGATCCGGGATGCCTTGAGCCCATGGGCCTTGCGTTGCCGGGGAATCAAATACCGATTGCAGATCTTGATTTTCTCATCTTCCGTATATCCGCTGAGCTCGAGCACTTCCATCCGGTCAAGAAGTGCGGATGGAATGGTATGAATCACGTTTGCCGTGGTCACGAACATGACCGTTGTCAGATCAAAGGGGACATCCAGGTAATGATCGGAAAATGAAAAATTCTGTTCCGGGTCCAGCACCTCGAGCAGGGCCGAAGACGGATCTCCCTGAAACGAGCTGCCCAGTTTGTCAATCTCATCCAGCATGAAGACGGGATTGCGGGTTTCCGCCCGGCGGATCCCCTGAATGATCTGCCCGGGAAGCGCGCCCACATAGGTCCGCCGATGCCCGCGAATTTCAGACTCATCCCGCACCCCACCCAGGGCGATCCGGACGAATTTCCGGTTGAGAGCCCGCGCCACGGACCGGCCCAGGGATGTCTTCCCGGTGCCTGGCGGACCGGCAAGGCAGAGAATCGGCCCTTTAGAATCCGGTTTTAATTTCCGCACCGCAAGGTACTCGATAATCCGTTTTTTGATCTTGTCCAGGCCGAAATGGTCTTCATCCAGGACTTTTTTCGCTTTTTTGATATCCAGGTTGTCTTCACTGGCCTCATGCCACGGCAGGGCAGTAATCCAGTCCAGATAGGTGGTGGCTACCGAATATTCGGATGAGGACGGGTGCATGCGGGCCAGTCGTTTCAGCTCCCGCTGGGCCTCCTTGTACGCGGCTTCGGGAAGATCCTTTTCTTCGATCTTTTCCCGGAATTCCTCAATGTCGGCGCTGGGCGCGTCGGTCTCTCCAAGTTCCTCGCGAATCGCCTTGAGCTGCTGGCGCAGATAATACTCCCGCTGTTTCTGATCCATATCCTCCTTGACCTGGGTCTGAATCTTGGTGCCGATCTCAAGGATCTCCACCTGCTGATTGACCATTTTGGTCACTTTCATCAGGCGTTTGCGGACATCCAGCGTTTCCAGCACTTCCTGTTTCTGACGGATGGAGGAGTTGATCGTCGAGACGATCATGTCGGCCAGCGTACCGGCCTCGGTGATGGATTTTGCCATGATGCTGATTTCTGCGGGCAGACCGGGTGACATGGAGACGATGTTTTCGTAAAGCGACAGGAGGTTTCCCTTCATGGCCTCGATCTCCTTGACCCGGGTCACCCGATCCTGCATTAACTCCACATTGGCCTGCAGATAGGCCTTTCCCTCAACAAACCGGCTGACCTTGAAGCGACTGACCCCCTGGACCATAAGCTGGGTCCTGTCATCATCCCCTTTGGCCATCTTCAGAATCATGGCAACGGTCCCCACCGCGTGGAGATCTTCAGGATGATAGTTTGTTTCCATCTCCTTTTTCCGAGATACCAGGAGACCGATGATGCGTCCCTGTGACATGGCCTCATCCACAAGCTGGACGGAATTGCCATGCATCACCACCAGCGGAAGCACCATTTTGGGAAACAAGGCCGTATCAAACAACGGCAAAATCGGCAGATTCTCTGGAATCATTTCAGGATCAATATCCAGCGGTGGCTGATCACTCATCGCACCCTCCTCTATTCATTTTCCGAAATCATGGCAGGCAGCCCCGGGAGGAGCTCCGTTTTCAAAAGCCATCTTCGTCACGCGCCCCGCCATCGGCTGCAGGGATCAGCTGTCTTCATTGACAATATCGATTTTCCGTTTAACACCCGTGGGACTTTTCGCCAGATGGATCTGGAGCAATCCCAGGGAATAGGATGCCGACACCTTATCCGTATCAATGGGAACCGGCAAAAAAAGCGTGCGTTCAAATTTTCCATACTGAATTTCCGCCAGGCGATAGGTCGCTTGAACATCCGGGCAAAGGCCGGTGCGCTCACCGCTCACCCGCACGGCATTCGTGCTGACCTCCACCTCAAGTTTCTCCTTGTCCACACCGGCGATTTCGCAGAGGATGATGATCTCTTCCGGGGTTTCGTAAATATCCATCTGGGGTTTCCACGCACGATGGGGACAGGAAAACAAGGGGTTGAGAACGCGGAACATGTCTTCCATCGAACCCGACATGCCCGGATCCCGTGGATCAAAATCACTGCTGAATTTGATTTTAATATAATCCATTTGTCGACTCCGACTCTGTTATGCGGTCAGCCTGACGACAGTGCGCCCGCCAGGAAAGGTAGGCCAACCCACCGGACACGCCTTACCCCGGTGTTTGGGATCGGGAACCTACGGCCTGCCGGTCCGTTTCTCTGGCCGTCGATCCTAATCATTATAAAAACGTGTATCACTAGCATAACAGTAGGATTTATGTTTGTAAAGCCGGGCTTAGCCCTGGATTACGCCATTGCATCCTCTGCCGATTTCCCATAGACTGCATCAGACGAATTGACCGATTCAGCCACCCGGCGTATTTTGCCGGCTCTCCTGACAGTTTCCGCTGGGAATGGCAGCAAAGGAATAAAAAAAACATGAAACGCAGCGTCATACTTGCACTGCAATATTTCACCTACTTCGGCATTCTTGGGCTCTATCTCCCGTATTTCACACTGTACTGCCACCATATCGGATTTTCCGCACCCGAAATTGGCCTGCTGTCCGCCAATCGTATGCTGGCAACTGCTTTTTTCCCCATTCTTTGGGGCACGCTTGCCGACCGGACCGGCAGACGAAAGCCCTTGTATATCAGCTGCACCCTTCTCAGCGCAGCAGTCTGGCTTCTTTTTTTCACAACAGACCAGTTCCTTCCCATGTTTCTCATCATGACCGCCTACGGTTTTTTTCATGCCCCGCTCATCGCGTTCATCGAAACCTTTACCATGGAATCTCTCTCGCATACACCGTCGGCCTACGGTCGCATCCGGGTATGGGGTTCTATCAGTTTCATCACCTTTACCTTGCTCTTTGGTGCAGCGTCTGAACGCGCGCCCGGACAACATCTAATCCGCTGGATTGCAGCCGGTTCCCTGGTTCAGTCAATGGTCAGTTTCACCATCCCCCCCTCTGCAGAGGCGCGCAGCAGGCGTTTTTGCCCCCATGCCGTCATCACCCTTTTCTCCGGTCATATGCGCCTGTTTCTGCTGGCGGCGTTTCTCATGCTCGTCAGTCATGGCACCTATTACGGTTTTTTCTCCATTCACTTAGAGACACTGGGGTTTTCCCCCACATTTATCGGTGCTGCCTGGGCAGTTGCTTCTGTTGCCGAAATGGGGGTTATGATCGGTTCCCGGCACCTGTTTTATCATATCCCGCTTCACCGGGTACTCACGGGCGCCTTTTTCGTGACCCTGGTTCGCTGGCTAATCTTGTGGGCAGCCCCTTCTGCAGCGGGAATCTTTGTCAGCCAAGTACTGCATGCCATCACCTACGGCGCGTTTCATATGGCCACGATCCTCTATATGGACCGGTATGCGCCACCGGGCCTCAAGACCATCGGGCAAAGCACGCTCAATGCCGTTACCTTCGGTCTGGGCATGGCGGCCGGTTTTGTGATCAACGGGTTGGGATATGAAACCCTAGGCGGAAGGATGTTTCTGGTGAGCGCCGGCGTTGCGCTCGCAGGAGCAGGATGTATGCTGCTGTCAAACAGGCAGGTGCCGAACATGCCGGCGCCCTGACAGATTTTTTTTACGAATGAACGTCCACTCGGTCAGTCTTTTATTTTAAACTGGATGGATTTTTATTCGACGGTGATCGTTCAATAGGCATTGTTTTAGAGGCCATCGCCCCTTTCCAGTCAGGCACCTGGCAGACGTGAGTTAGTAGAGATCTCTGAGCAGACGTTTCAGGAGCACCTGTTCTTCAGAGGAAAACGTGCGCAGCAGGGCTTCTGCTGTCTGGTTCCGTGCTACCATCATTTCTTCTGCGTTGTCCTTGGCCTTGTCTGCAAGCACCACACGCAGCACCCGCCGATCCTCCGCATCCTGGGTTTTATGCACCCAGCCGGCCTCCGCAAGCCGGTCCAAGACCCCCGAGACCGTTGCATTATCCAAGATCAGCCGTTTTCCGATCTCTCCGGCCGTCAACCCGTCTTCAAAAAAGAGTGCCTCCAGAATGAGCCCTTGAACCGGTGTCAATCCGAACTCTTTCAGATGCTGTTTGAGCATCTTCTGTGCCTTTTGATTGGCTTTCGCAAGCAAAAACACGATAAATTCTTCATGTGAATACATATTCACCCTTTTCCTTTGTGGACAAACGCATCTGATTCGACATCAGACTGCATGCTTCTTTTTTTTAAGCAAAAACGCCGCCAGGATACATACCTGCTGTTGCCGGATGCCGGACCCTAACCCGATCCGTCTATGAAAAGATATTTGTCAGGCGTTATCTACATCCTCATCGATCGTTCCTGTCTTGTCCTTTCCGGTAGTGGAAATCCCCGGCAGATTCCCTCCGATATCGTTAATCTCTTCATGCTCATCGTAGGTTTCAGACGCACCATCATCCTCGAGAAGGTTATCTAACGCGATATTTTCTTCGTCTTCCTCGTCTTCAGCATCCTCTGAAAACTGCAGGTCTTCCTGGCTAATCGCATCCATCTCATCATATACGAATTCAGTCATTTCCTCATCCGATTCAAGCAATACGGCCACGGACTCAGCCAGTTTCTCTGCAAGCTCCCGAAACGGAAAAAGATTCCGAGTGCGCAGCGCCTCAATAAGCATATCCGCAGCGGCGGCTTCCTTCAAGGCTTCCACTTCATAGGTTTCCTTACACGCCAGGAGATACCGGTCGCTATCCTGTTCCACATATTCCTGAACGATGAGTTTCTCCGTATCCGCTTCCCGATTCAGCACAAATCGCTGTTTCATCTGTTTTCTCCTGCCTATTAAGGATGTTATCTCATATTAACTAACATATTGCGTGCGCACGAACAATCGAATCATTATAATCAGATCCCATGACTTGTCAAGGTGTGCATTTTTCCTATTGACCCCCGCAGCATCCCTGTGATAGTTATAGCTGTCTTTTTCGGAGGAGTGGCCGAGTGGCTGAAGGCGGCGGTCTTGAAAACCGTTGAGTGTCAAAGCTCCGTGGGTTCGAATCCTACCTCCTCCGCCACCTTCAGGAGAGATGGCCGAGTCGGCTGAAGGCGCTCGCCTGCTAAGCGAGTATGGGGGGAAACTTCCATCGAGGGTTCGAATCCCTCTCTCTCCGCCAGTGATATTACAACAGGCGGCTGAAGTGCTCTGGCTGCCTTTTTTTTTACATTCAGTAATACGGACCGTTCCGGCTATGACGCGTGCCCCTCAGCGGCCCATCAAACTCCTGATCGCCTCCCAGTACGCAGAAATCAACAAAGGCGGTGCTGAACGCTACATCCATGAAATCCGAAATTGCCTAGTGAGTTCCGGACACTTTCGCGTTTCCACACTTTCAGCTGATGCAAAGAGTTCCTATCGATTGCCAAAACCCCTGATTAGCCTGTTTTCATCCACCCTCAACCCAATCTGGCTGCCACTGATCCTGAAGCGACTGCGAACGGATCGGCCCGATCTTATCTATCTCCATTACTCGGTTCCGGGCATTGTCGACTGCTGTTACCTGTCAGCAAGACGACTGAATATCCCCTATGTGGTGATGTATCACAGCGACATTTCCGGAATCGGCACCCTGAAAAAAATAGTCGGCACGGTCTACTACCACCTGATCGGCAAACAGATTCTCAGAAACGCCGTCCGGGTTTTTGTCAATTCAGAAGCCTTTGTCAGCGGTTCTTCGTTTCTCAAGAAAGATTCCCACATCCGGCCATTGGCCGCACCGCCGGGGGTGGATCCGCCGATCTATAATGGCACACCCTCCCACCCGTTCCGATTTCTGCTCTTTGTGGGCAAACCCGCCCTTACGGTAAAGGGATTCAGTATTCTTGAAAAAGCCTGGCAGCAGCTGAGAAAAAGCTATCCGGATCTTGCGCTTGTGGTGATCGGAACCCCGCCCCACCATCGAATCCGGAATCCGCATCCGGATATCCGGCTGCTGCCGGTGATCACGGACCGATGCGAGCTGGCAGACTGGTATGCTTCTGCGTCTGTCACCATTCTTCCCAGCCTGATAACCGAATCCTTCGGCATGGTCCTTGCCGAAGCGCTGGCTGCTGGGTGCCCCGTGGTTGGCAGCCGGATCGGGGGAATCCCTGCCATCATCACCGACGGCGAAAACGGTTACCTTGTCAGACCCGGAAGCGTCGGCAGCTTGGCCACCGCCATCCAAAACGTTCTTGAAAACGAGAACCAATTCAGACAGCGGATAGCGGCGTTCAACCACGCATTTCCCCTATGGTTCAGCTGGGAGCGGACAACAGCCATCGTCTCCGCGTCCCTGATCGATGCGTTTGACCATCACCAGAAAGCGTAAAATACACACATTTCCCCTTTAATCCTTTGTCCCGCGTCCGCAGTATGATAGATCCTAAAAAAAGATCCCGGCTGCCGTCAACGTCCGCAGCCGCATCTGTAACTAAAACCAGCTGGGCACAACAGGCCCGGAACCTGCGTCATGCGCATCCTTCATCTCGGTAAATATTTCCCGCCATTCAGTGGCGGAATCGAAAACTTCACATCCGATCTGCTCACTGCCCTGGCTGCCGGCGGCGTGACAACCGCAGCCCTGGTGCATGACCACCGGTTCGGCCATTTCCGCCCTTTGGCGCCAATATTTGCAGAGACAACCGAGGCCGGCAGCCGCGTGCACCGGATACCAACATACGGAACCGTGCTCTTCACCCCGCTGAGTCCTAGCTTTCCACTGGCCCTTCAGTTCGGCATCAGCCGCTTCAAACCGGACATTCTTCATCTGCACATGCCCAACCCCTGGTGCTTTTCAGCACTTTTCCTCTCGTCTGCAAGACGGATTCCCTGGATTGTCCATTGGCACTCGGATGTGGTGTTCCCGGATTCAGCCCTGGCCATGAAAGCGGCCTACCAGATTTACTCCGCACCCGAAAAGCAACTCTTAAGGCGCGCTGCCGCTGTTATCGCGACCTCTTCGACCTATCTGCAGACAAGTCTGCCCCTCAGCCCGGTCTCCCACAAAACCACCGTCATCCCGCTGGGGATTAACCCGGATCGATTCTACCGTCCAACGGCATCAGATCTCCGGTGGGCAGACGCCCAATGGGGAGACAACACCTTCCGCCTGCTCTCGATCGGCAGACTCACCTACTACAAAGGCCATTCGCACCTGATCGATGCCATGGAAAACGTACAGGACACCCGTGCACTGATTGTCGGATCCGGCGAACGCTCCACATTTCTGGCACACAGGATACAGAACCGATCCCTTGAAAACCGCGTCTGCCTGACCGGCCATCTTCCGGACCCACAACTTCAGGCATTGCTGACCTCCTGCGACGCGCTGTGCCTGCCCTCCACCGAACGCACCGAAGCATTTGGCCTGGTACTCCTTGAGGCCATGCAGCTGGGGAAACCCGTCATTGTTTCCCAGGTGCACGGTTCGGGCATGCCGTGGGTAGTCAGAGATGGTATTGACGGCCTTCATGTGCAACCGGGGAATGCGTTAGACCTGGCTGCGGCCATCAACCAGCTGCGTTACAACAGGGATGAAGCCCTGCGCATGGGACAGAACGGCAAAAAACGGTTTGACGCCTGTTTTCATATTTCCCCTGTGGCGGATCAGGTGCACACCCTCTATCGACGCGTCACCACACACGACGCAACCGGGAGCTGACATGCGCTCACGTTCTTTTGGGTATGTACAGACCGCGGCCCCCCCCCTGCTGATCGTCATCCCGGCAAAAGACGAGGCCACCACCATCGGCACCATCATCCGGCGCCTCCAGGAGGATATTGACGCAACGATTCTGGTGATTGATGACATGAGCACGGACCGGACACCGGAGATTGCACGGGACGCCGGTGCCAGGGTATTAACACTGCCTATTCATCTAGGTGCCTGGGGCGCGATCCGAACCGGACTGATGTATGCGAAGCGTCACGGTTTTTCAACTGCCATCACCATGGATGCCGACGGTCAACATCCGGTTTCCCAGATTCCCCTGCTTCTGGACGCCGCCGCATCCAACGGTGCAGACGTTGTCATTGGGTCGTACCCGTCCCGCGGCACCCGTTCAAAGCGGGTGGCCTGGCAGATATTCCGAAAAATCACGGGGCTGGAAATTCAGGATTTGACAAGTGGATTTCGGCTGTACACAGGAAACGCCATCTCCATCCTTACAGAAGACCTGACAGCCCTGCTCGACTACCAGGATGTCGGCGTGCTCGCCCTGCTGAATAACCGCAGTCTAACCCTTGCTGAAACACCGGTCATCATGCGACCGCGGGTCTCTGGCGCATCCAGAATCTTTTCATCATGGCTGGATGTGTTTCGCTATATGGCCGTCACATGGTTACTGAGCATCACCAAAATCAATCAAGACTAGACGAAAGGGGTATTAATGATTTCCTACCGTATAACATCGGCCATGATCGGCATCAGCGTTGCGGTCGTTATTTTTTTTCTGATCCGTAAAGACCACCTGCATATCAAATATGCCTTCGCCTGGCTGGCACTCGGCGCCAGCATTGCCCTCATCAGCGCATTTCCCGGTATCATCGATCAGGTGGGCGCTTTTCTCGGCGTCCATTATCCGCCGGTCATCATTATCATCACCTGTATCGCTGTCATCCTTGTCAAGGTCCTTGTTATGGATATCCAGCGCTCCAAACACGAGCAACAGATAAAGGTGCTTGCGTCAAAAATTGCGATTCTGGAATCTGAAAAACCACCGGCGGACATCTCATAAAAAACGCCGTCAACCCGGAATCCCGGGAAGACGGCGCTTGTTTCTCTCACAGCCGGTAATCGGCTGTTTCAGGTGTTACAGTCCCGAAAGCGCATCCAGCATGATGCCGTCCAGGGAGCTGTTCATCTGCATGCCGATCACTGCCCCAGTGGCCACATACCGCACATGACTCGCAGCAGCGAGGGATGCCTCCGGGAAATAATTCCCCAGCAGATCGACATATTTTTCATGGGCGGAAAGGCTCAGGTTGCGCGATGCCAGCACCTGACCACTTTCACTCATGACCTTAAGCGTGATGGCGGCAACATCCCATTCGGTATTGACGAATACCAAACCCGTGTTTTCATCCGCATCCACCAGCGGGAAAACGCCGGTAATATCTGCTGAAAGCCCCGTGTTCAGACCGGCGTACTGTTCCAGGTCCGCTGTTGTGAACAGCTCAAATCCGACCACCGGCTCCGAGGACCGGATCTCGAACCACTCAGTTTCTTCTGGCAGATATTCGATATCCCGCCGCAAGGAAATCCAGTTGGCATACGGCGCAACGGTCTCTGCAACCGGATCCAGGAGATTGCCGTTCATATCAAAGGGCACGATGGTCAAGATGGCCGGACGGCTGCCCGTGTTGCAGACGCCCACCCCGCTCATCCACTCGTCACTGCTGGGCAAATGGGGGAAGGTCAGTACATCCACCACCTGGTCAGCGGCTACCACAAACGACCCCATCAGCTTGCCCCAGATCAGGACTTCAGTACCGATGATTCCCTCTGCACCGGTGATAACGGCTGTTTTTGCGGTCGCATAGGTGTCCGGCATCAGATCCTGGATGATGAACGGATACCGGCCTTTTGCCGGAATCAGATGGGTAAACGTCTCTCCGTTATTAAAGGCGATCTGAACCGTCTTTTCCGCATCAGTAGTGTTAAACAGGGAAACCACCGTCAACCAGTTTTCATCTGCGGCCACGTGGGGCAGGTAGATCGTCGAACCGCGCCTCGGTGCTGTCATTGCAGGATAGGCTGTCCGGCCGATACCGTCCTGGTACAGCTTAACATATCCCTTCGCCTGTCCGGACGTATAGGTCAGGACAGCGGACGCCACCCAGTCGATGGATTCAAAGGCGTCATTGACAACCAGCCGGGTCTGCCCGCCGTTGGGAATTTCAATCGCCCGTGTGGCCATTTCAGCACCGTCGTTGCCCCGCAGAGACAGGGTGCCGGACAAGGCGACACCGGACTGCGTATTGACGATACCGATCTCTGACCGCCAGGTTCCGTTGCACTTTAAGTCCGGGAAATAGAGAAACTGGGCATCACTGGCCCGGGATTTCACGGAACAGGTGGTCGATGCCGTATTCCCGTCATTATCCGTTACCGTGAGCTGCATGACCAGAAGCTCATCTTGGCCGGAGACCGGTACCTGAAAAATGGCCTGAGAGGTGGTCGCATCCGTAAGGCTCACCGGCGTCCCAGATACCTGTTTCCACTGCCATGAGGCGATTGACCCCCCGCTGTCGTAGGAAAGGGAACCGTCGAGGGTGACGACCGTTCCCTGGTCAAACGCTGTGGTAACGCAGTCGATCAGGGCGGTAGGATCGCTGCCGCCTGGATTTGATGACGGCGATGCCTGAATCGATACGGTATCCGTATCCGATCCGCCATCCGTGGTCTGTACTTTCAATGAAAATTGAAATGAGGTCTGGGAAGCCAGGTCTGAAGGAACCGTAAAAAACGCCTGCTGAGACGTTGAATTGCTGATGGAAACAAACGGCGCACCATTTCCCACCTGAGACCAGGTATACTGCAGGGTACCGCCCGAGGGATGGATGGAGTCCGATCCATCCAGAATCACCACATCTCCTGCAGCGGCCGTGGTTTTACTGGCTGAGGCTTCTGCAGTCGGACTGGGGGCAGTGGTACCATTGGCCTCCACGGTTACCGTCATCGTGTCCGTGTCTACCTCACCCTGATCATCCGTAACTGTCAGCCGGAACTGCAGTGACCGGTCTTCAGATGGCGTGGTAAAGCTCGCGACAGCGGATGTATAGTTGCTGAGCCCGATCATATTCAGGCCCATTCCACTCGAATCAATATACTCCCACAGGTAGGTCAGGGATTTTTTCTCCGGATCAAAAGAGTTTGATCCGTCAAGGGAAACCTTCTGGTTATACCCCACGATCTGATCATAACCGGCCCTTGCAATCGGTGGTTCGTTATCAACAACCACCACTGGATTGTAGGAGTATAAAACACTCCGGTTAAAATAGGCCCCTTTCGATTCGGTCAGGTGATACTCCAGCCCCACCGTACCGTTCTCATTCTGAATACCGGCGGTGGTTTTTCCAGGCCCGCGAAACCAAACAGACTGATAGTTAACCCGAATATTATTGGTGCCCTGCTCGAGAATAATCTGAAAGGTATTTGTCTTATCTTTGTCATCCATGAAGGGCACATTCGTGAACTGCACAACCGTTTCCAATTTGCCATTGCCGACCCCCCGGGTCGTCCGATACACTTTGCACCCTCAGCCACCGGGATCCAGATAATCCCACAAGGCCGCGATCATATTGGTCGGTCGTCCCCGGGAAGGGGCATTTGGGTTCGGCAGACGGTCGCCACTGCCGGCACCGGCCTGGTTAGGCTGTGTAAAAGCGATGATCCCCGGGCCGAGAATATAAAATTTGCTGTACAGCCCGCCGTAAAAACGGAAGCTGAACCCGATATTGAAAGGGCCTCGCTTTGAATACCGTTCAAAATCCGAACCCTTATCTTCAATGCAGGTTCCGCTTTTCGATATATCCGTCCATTCATACTTCGGACCACTGGGTGAAGCATTGTCATAATAGGTGTATCCGAACGAATCTCTATCACCGTTGGCCGCCAGCCCCGGCTGCGCCGCCAGCATCATCAGCGGCACGAATACCGCAAACAGACAAGAACGTCTAAATCTCATAATTCCCCCAAAAAAACATAGGCATGCCGAAAAAATCAACCACCCTTCACACGCGTCAATTGCAATCCGCACACTGAATTGCCGTTCAAACAAAATAATCTTTTTATTTCTTTGACAGATCCAGGGCCCATTTGCAACCTTTTTCCCATACCCAGTATTCCTTCAATGAGAACGGAAACAAAATGCCCATCTGTTTGACTTTAAAATCAATCACAGCCTCTGCCGTTTTATCCGCCTTTATCTCGATGGAACGGATGGTATACGCCTTGATATTCACATTGGATTTTTCCCCCATTGCCGCACGATTGTTATCCTGTTTATAGGCTTCTGTGGCAAGGTCGTAGATACGGCCCCATTCACCGGCCATGCGTGCATCCCATCCCTGACGGATCAGAGACTCCAGATTGGCCTGTGTCGGTTCCATGCATGCCTTTTTAGACACGCATCCAGCGGCGGCCATTATCACGATCATCACACCCACAAGCATTCGGGCAAAACGGCCGTGTTTTTGATTGTGTACCATGGCTATTTTTTCTCCTTTGTTCCCATTTCGCCTCTCATAAAGGCATCCGGTTCTGCTTCTAACGCGTTCAGCATCGCTTTTGACTTATGGATGACGTTCGGGTTCACAGTACCGGATTCATCTGCTTCGCACGCCTCCGGCTGCACGTCGCCGATCAGCCCCAGCATTTGCTCGGATGGCTGGAAATCACCGGTGTATATCGTCTCGGTCCCGGTCAGCGAAACCGTTTTGTCCGCATCAACTTTCAGCATTGCCATGGAGACAAACTTGGAGGTTTCACTCACCTGAAGTATTTTCGGATGGTTCGCACCGGCAGATGCCGCTTTCGGACAGATCGCGGCGTCAAGCTCTGGATGTGCATCAACCAGATACCGGGTGGCATAATAACTCAGATGAGAGACCAGTAACAGGATATCCACTTGCGGCCGCAGATCACGGATCACCGGCGGAAGCACATTGCCGACGGTCAAAAAAGAAACACCGTGCCGCTCTTTTATCAGTTGGCCCTTGAAACCGCCTATGTTCGGACTGATACCGATCATACCGATGTGTCGCCCCCCAACCGTTACCGTCATCACACGGGGAACGCCTTTTTTTCCCTTTTCAAATACGGCATTGGCAGATGTCAGGGGTAACCGGGCAGAGAAGGTTTCAAGATCAAAAAGTTCTCCCCCCATCAGCAAATCCAGCGACGAAAGATTAATCGCAGAAAATCCAATCAGTTCATATGCTGCCATCATGTTTTCAATCGCAGCCGCATCCTGTTTTTTCGGAAGAAAACCGCCCACGTCCACCAGCAGGATATCCCCGCCCGTACGGCTACGAACCGATTCCACTGCCGCACTCAGACGGGCCAGACCGCCCGTCACTGTTTTTCCTCAAACCCCGCCCGTCCACGGATACAGTTCACCCTGCACATTTCCGATACCCGCCAGAACAATCTCGGATGAAGCCGCGCTGCAAACGGCCGGCAACAGACAGACCGTACAAAAAAGAACCCCATAGCGGAGCAGTTGTTTACATCGTTGCATAACATTCCTTCTAATGAAAAGCAGTTTACCGTGTTCAGGGAAAACAGGCACCCATCATTCCCTGACCATTCCCAGTGAGAAAGAACCCTGTCAGGCCTGTCTGCTCGCTGTTTTTGACAGTAAGATAATCCACTGTATCCAGGGATATCCCCATAGATTCTTCAACAGTGACCACCTGCTGCCATCCTGAGGGAATCGAAAAATTCCGCTCAGCGAGAAGCCCGGCATCAGCGCTCCAGGCCTGAATTTCCAATTCGCCCGTTACGTCATCAGACGGATTGACAAATATCCCGCCCCAATAACGGACATGCCCTCCCGGGATCAGTGTCAAACCAGCTGTCTCCGGTAGAACATCCGACATGGCAGAAAGCCGTACCCCCCCGAGGTTGGCATCGTTGCTATCAATGAATTTGAGAAACCCGCACAGGCTGGCCCCACTGTCTGATGTGAACGTTGCCCATGCAAGGGATTCCGGCGGCGCATCGGTAAACAGGCGGGATGCCACAGCGACAAGATTCCCTTTTGCCGCAAGTTGCCATACCCGGGTATCCAGCAGCACACCCCGGGCATCATACGCATTCCCTGTAACCGCAATTGTTTGATCAGACACATTCATCACCGCAAGCCCTGTGCGCCAGGCACTGTTTTCGGCAATATGGGCCGCAGTCAGCTGTTCCGCGGCATCTTCGGCTCTCAGTGCCGGAATGGCAGCTGATCCGTTGAGCGCAAACCCGTTCATGGATAATTCAAATCGCATGCATCCGGTCAACACGGCTTCACCCTCCGCATCCCTTACCTGCAGGGTCCTCATGCGGCTGATAACCGAATGGGTCATTCCCAAATCATAGACGTCAAAGCGATACATACCGTTTGCCGGCACCTCAACCTGGCGGATATGCAGGCGTCCGCCCGTTTCATCGAAACACTCCACAATCACCTGCCCGGCATCCGCAGCTGACCGGATCACCGAGAATTCAGACGTCCATCCGTTACCGCGCGCATAATGCGGGAAATACAAAACCGCAGACGCAGCTTCATCTGAAATCAGTTCAGTACCATAGGTACAAGCGCCACCATCTGAGAGAAATTGATAACCGGATACGGGCCGTTCAGCGTCAACCCGGACATAGGTTGTGGCATCCATATAGCGGTCCAAGTTCAATGCGTTCATATCCACCGATTTAGCCCCCGGCATCAGCCGCAGCGGCTCGCTGGCAATGCAACCGCCCCTGTCGCGCATCACAGACACGCGGACATTCATCGCATTTGCGTAGGGATTATACAGTTGGAGACTGCAGTCCACCCTGTCACGCTGAGCGCCCAGAGACACCGCGTGCGCTGCCATCTCATGTGTCAGATCAATTTCATACAAAGGGGTATTGATGTAATGGGTTGCCAGCACTTCCAGATACAGGATCCCGCTGTCATCTGTTTCAAGGTAGTAGGATTCCCCCGGTGCAAGGACATCCACCCGGCTGCCCCGCTGATCGAGCAGCGCCATTCGCATCTGTGAATCCTCGGCAGTAAATTTCAGTGAAATCCGTTCGTCTGCATGAAAGGGAATCCGGTAATAGTCATCATCAAGCAGCAGCAACAGATGCTCGCCGGCATTCAGTCGGGCAGCCGAATCAAGGGTCTGGTTGCTTTCGAACCCATCATCGGATGCCGCGGCAATGGCCCGAACCGTGTCAAGATCAAGCCCCGGGTTGTTGGGTATGGTTCCGGTCACAATATACCCCGCACGGGGCGGTGATGTGTCTGCAGGGTTTTCCCAGCCGCTCCTGACAACGGCTCCGGTCTCATCCACATCCAAATAATACGCATAAATTTTTTCGTAAATAGCCGACCCCACATAATCCGGACGCACCCCGTCATCTGCAAAATAGACAGTGGTCGTATAGTGGCGCCGCTCTCCGGATGTCACGTACGACGTACGATATTTAAACACCGGATAACACCAGACCGCTTCATTATCACTCAGGTTTATGACCACCGGGTTGCCCTTTTCGCGGATCTCAGATTCAAGCAGCCAGTGGAAAATATCGGCCTGATAGGTATTGTACCGCGTATAAACGGCACCATCGTAGCTAATGGTCAACAGCCCTTTCTTGTCGCCCACATTGAACAGAACCCCGTTGTAGATGCCGGGTTTATCCGGTTCCGGTTCCTGGATCGCCGATGCTGCCCATTCAAAGCAGAAACCAGCCCAGGTTTCGCTGTCCGCCACCAGATAATGCTGAATTCCATACTGATAGGCCGGGCCACTGGTCACCCCACTGACCGCCAGGTCATATTTTTCAATGGGCGACAGATCATCCCCGCCACGATACCCCAGCACCAGTTCTCCAGCACCTGTCGGCCACCAGTGACCGGACCACGGAACACCCGTTGCGCTGTACGTTTCCGCAGCCGCCCCGCTGACACTGATATAAAAAGCAAGTACACATACACTAAAAAAACGAGCACCCTGTATGAATTCATTCACCACGCGCATATAAAACCATCCGATAGGTACGCATCCCGTTTTCATCATACCCGCTAGCACGATCCTGTCCGGGAACTCCAACACTTTAAAAATAAGGAGGGGGGGGGAGGTTTACCGATGTAACCTCCCCCCCCCAGTTTAACGCATTACCATATTCGCTTTATGTCAATGTCAACAGTATCGTACTGAACCCATTGACTTACGGCATGCTACCAATCGCCTGTTTCCCATGCGAATTTGTAGGTAGAGCGGGGCAGTACGCCTGCACCGAAGATGGTGCCCGGGGTCAGGCTCAGGTTGAACTGATAGCCGTCGATCGGGTAGTTTGCAGTTACAGCCAGAATACCGGTCGTGGTGTCGCCTACATTCCAACCGAAATCCTTAACCATCTGACCCATGTTGTTTACATACAGGGTGTCAGTGACGTTGTTCAGCGTCTTGGTGTACTCGTTACCAGCGCCGTCAACCATTTTGAAGGTCAGGTACTTGGCAGTGGAACCTGCGAACAGGCTGCCTGCGGTGAAGGTCATGTCGGAAACAACGATACCCGTCGCCCAGCTTGCGCCGGCTGCAGGATCTTCAGTCAGTACATACGGGAAGTATATGGATGATGTGGTTACAACCGCTTTACAAACCATCGGACCAGTCCAGATGCATTCACACAATGTCTGGCAGTCTGAGCACAGGTTGGTGCCGCCCTCGGTGGTCAGCTCAACACGAATCTGTACAACGGCACCCTTGGTAACCATCTGGGGATCGTATGCCAGTTCCGGCAGAACAACTTGCCAGTATTTGCGGTTTGCATCCAGATCTGCCTGGGTAATTATGTAACCCGTGTTACCGGTGGTCACCACAACAGCACGTTCTGGATTCGTGTCAACACACTCGTTTGAGCCTTCCGGAACCAGATCATCACCGTCCAGCATGGTGGGAGAACCTTCAGATGAGTCAATGTCCTCTGAATTGTGCCACTGGTAATCATCATAGTTACCCACCGGCGTTACTTCGACCACAGAAATGCCGCTGGCAGTGCCACAGATCGCGTTTCTGGAAGAAGAGATACGCAGACCAATCTCGCCATCGGTGAAGTATACGCCCGGCGTTAAGCTGGTCAGTTTGACGCCGATGATGTCATCCAGCTCAAATACCTCGGTCAGATTACCTGCAGCGATACAGTCACAGATGTCAAAAATCGGATCACAGTTGGGATCATAGGTTGTACATTCGTACCCGGTCTGCTCGGTACCTTCGCATCCGCCTGCATCCCAACTGGGTTCAAAACACTTGTTACAAATGTCGCAATCTTCCTGCGCCATCGCGGAAACGGCGGTCACGAGCAAACCCGCCAGAACAACAACTGCCAATTTTTTCAAGCTCATTTTCATCTCCTTTTTGCCTGAAAAGTTAATAAAAAACCTATCCTGATTAAACACTTAAAAAAACTTTCGTTTTTTATTTCTCTGAAAAAAATAACCACCTTCAAGAGAAAAATTGTTTTGTCTTATACACCAGCGCCCTGCCTGAGTCAAGAGACAAGCCGCACACAACACAAACAAAATCACTTATTTTTTCAAAAATCAGTTAAAACCTCTGAAATAGCTGATACAAAAACAACACTTTCAGCCCAAACAGGGATCCCGTCATCTACAAAAACAGTTTCTTCCGTGGTATTCAGATCAACCGAATCCACATCAACCGAATAATATCCGTCCGGAAGCCAGGCTTCCCAGCGACCGACACGATCCGTGCAGGTCAAGCTGGCAACGCGGCCATCCACAGCGGATATGGCTTTCACACACGCACCGGTCACCCCCTCGCCCGGACCGGCCACCCCGTCGCCATTCACATCAATATAGACGATACCTGATACATTACTTCCGGAAACCGGCCCCGCTGAAATCACTGCCGCACCGGCAACCACTTCATCTCCGCAGATACCGGCAAGGGATTCACACATACCCGTCGCAGCACCATATCCGAACAGTGTCGCGTCTACGCTCAGAATACCCACATCCCCTGCATCACCGCTATCAAGTGCATTCATGAAAAACCGACGAAACAACTGCCACTGAAGGCCGTCCACATCCTCGCAGACACATGTGGGCAACACATCCGTTTTCGTGTTCACCCGGTCCACAGCCCCCTCAAACCCTGCCCCATAGACAAGGTCAAGCAAGGTCAGCCCCTCATCTACTGACGTTGAAATGCAGGTTTCGATCATCCGTTCGGTCCATGCATCGCAAGAACCGGAGAAGAGGGGGAACACTGCAAGGGGGGGCAGCTCCGAGACAGTCATTATTGGGTCCACCTCAATCCCCAGGGCTGATGCGACAGCTGCAGGCCGTTTACGGGCCTGATTTACAAAAACCGTCATCAAGGACCCATTTCGGGAAACATCCGAAATATATTCACAGGTCAGAAAATACGCATTTCCCACACCCGGAACCCGACCCTGAGTGAGGCCGATACCCATTTTACCGTATTCCGGGTTCAATATGCGTAGCCTGCCGGCATTTTCCGCAGAAACCTCCTGCACAAGCATGCGTTCAAACAAAAGCGAAACCGCATCCGCCTCAGAAAGAAAGTTCAAAAAACCAACCACTGCTGTTTTTTCTTCAAACCGGGCTGGCGACATCCCGAGAAAACCCAACTGGCCTGCCAGTTCAGCCGAATCCGACACAATGCTCATCTCACCTGCTGCGATCCGGCGGCTCTTTAGGCTGGCCAGTACATTCAGGGCAGCACTCTGCGTCACCGGCGCCAGCGAACGATTAATAACCGGGACGAGCCATGGCGATGAAACGAGGAGCGATTCAACATCCACACCCGCAGCAACAAGCGCTGCTGCGGGATTCATCCGTGCCGCATTCACGCGTTCGGTAAACTGATCACCGATACTCGCTGCCAGAACAGGCCTGCCACCCCACAGCAACAGGAAGCCGCACAGAAAGTATAAGGTTAGGTTCGCAAATCGTTTCATGAACTTATTTTTATACACGTTTTATGCCAAAAAACAAAATTCCAAAAAAAAACGGTTCTAACTAATTCATTACAGAAAACATTCGATAAAAAACAGACTATAGTTTGTGCCGCTTTCTCTGTCCGGCGACAGGCAGACAGGTTGCTGACAGCCACATGCTCGGGCTAAATCTAACCATCCGCATCTATTCTCATGACAAATCTCAAATTTAGCTCCTTCACATCAACCCCGTACCGAATAGCCATGGCACGCCATTTTGCCGCATCATCCGCCGCTCCCGCCTGTTCCCGGATATATCCCATATAATAATAGGCCGCCGGCTGTTCTTCGGGAAACAGCCGCACCAGTCGTGAAAAATAGGTAAACGCCGGATTCAACTTTTCCATCTCAATATGCAGCAGCCCCAGGTTGAATAGATTCACCGGGTTTTTTGGATTCAGGCGATCCGCATGCTTCAGCAGTTGCAGCGCTTTGTCCCGGCGCCCCTCCATCAGATGAATCAGCCCTAGCGTCCCGTAGGCTTTTTCACATACCGGATGAATCCGGATCACCTGTTCCAAATAGTCCCGCGCTGTATCATACGCGCCTTCCCTGGCGTACATCAACCCCAGATTGAGCGCAGGCCGGTACAGAGAGGCATCCATTTCCATGGCCTTTGTATAATATGCCGTTGCCGTTGCCCGGTCCCCTTTCAGTTCATAGACACGGCCCAGGTTGGTATAGGCTTTTGGATTTTGAGGATTTTTCTCCAGTGAATCCCGCCACACCGATTCACTGCTTTTCCAGACCTGGGCCTGGGTATAACTCCACCCGGTGGCGATCAGTATGAGCGCCGCCAGCATACCGGCGGCCACCTTCGGCTGTTCGGTTTTTTGGAAACACACCTGTGCAAGATATCCGGCAATCAATGCCACGCCAGCCATGGGCAGATACAATCGGTGGTCAACCATGGGATCCCGGATCGGAATGATCGAAGATTCGACAGAGAGTGCAATATAAAACCAGCAAATCCCCAGGCTGACAAGGCCATGTTTTTTACGCACGGCCCAGGCGAGCACCAGCATGGCCAGATGGCCGGCGCCGGCCAGAATCGTCAGCAGATCCAGATTGCCGGATGTTAACCGGTACGCATGTTCAATGGTGAGGCCCGTCGGCCATACCACCATACGAAGATATTCCCAGACCACCTGCCACTGGGTCAGCAGATACCGGATCCGTGAAACGCCCTGTATTTCCCGGGTTCGCACATCCAGAAAGTGAATCAGCGCCTTGACACTGTCGATCTGGTCATTGCGCATTGCCCAGAAAACCAGCACCACGCCTGCGATGCCGGCAACCAGCAGCAACACCCGAATGACCAGTCCCCACCAGGTGCGATTGAACACAAGCAGTTCAATAAAAAACAGCATGAACGGCAGGCTGGCCGTATTCTGCTTGGACAAAACGCCAAGCAAAGCCGCGGCCATCATGCCGGCATACCAGAGCACACAGCGCAGAAGTGGCAAGGGGTGGGTCAGAGATGAGGGTTCCCACTTTTCTTGTGACCGCATCCGGGCCTGTATGAAACAGTAAATGCTCAGCATGTAGAAACCGGCAGCCACCAGTGTGTAACGCTGGCAGATATAAATGACCGGCTGCGTCTGAACCGGATGCAGAAGGAATATCGCTGCCACCGTAAAGGGAATCACCCTCGCAGACGTGGGTACAGCCGTATGCTGCCGCCGGTACCAGGCCCTTGTAAGGGCAGCGGCAACTAGCCAGGCAATGCCGCCGTTCATGAGGTGAAAGAGTATATTGAGGATATGGTACCCTGCCGGCTCGAGTTTTCCGGCAGCATAATTCAGGGCAAGGGTCAAATCGACAAGAGGACGGGACGAAAGACTTTTCAGGCTGAGCATTCCGGACAGATCGCGTATGGCGGGATTCCGCTCGATAATCCGAAAATCATCAAAAAGAAACGGCACGCTCAGGCTCTGCCCGTAAATCAGCAGTGTCAGAGCCACCAGCACCAGGAAAGAAACCCGGCGTCCGGCAGCGGTTTGAAACAGCCAGCCAGCCATCTGAGAGTATTTCATGTTGCGCCTCTGAAAGGAGTTCAGACACAAACGCCGGCAGTCCTGTTCAGGACAGCCGGCGATCGATTGCATACTGTGGGGCGTCAATCGGAGGCAGGCCCCACGTATTTCCCTTTTTTGAAAAGCCCCGCCTCAACACGTCCATCCGGATAGATCATGCGCCCTTTACCGTGGAGCTTGTTCTCCTCAATCTCTCCCTCATAGCGACGCCCGTCCGGGAAGGACACCGTTCCCGTGCCGTTTGGCTGGCCTTTACTGAATTCGCCCTCCACGGTCACACCATTGGGGTTGACCATCACCCCCCTGCCGTCCAGCAGCCCGTTCTTGAATTCACCGGTGTACACAGCGCCGCTGTAATACTCCAAGCGGCCCTTTCCGTGCCGTTCCCCGTCAACAACATCCCCCTCATACAGCTTTCCCATCGGAAATTTGTTTTCAAAACGCAACCCGTCTTTATACCGGACGCTGCCCGTGGTAATTCGTTTTCCTTCAGGGTAGGTAAAGACCCCTTTTCCATTGGGGAATCCATTTTTGAATGTTCCCTGATACTCAGTACCATCCGCCTCAATCATAATGCCAACGCCATCTGAGCAGTTGCCTTTCACACAGTCGGCTGCCATGGACATACCTGTACCCGATAAACCCAGCATCATGGAAACAACTGCAATACGCGCCATATACACGTTCATTTAATACACTCCTGTACTTTTATTTATCATAACCCCACCTAAAAGCGAAGGTGATAGTTGAACTGAACAGACCGGCCATCGCGTTTTGCACGGTAGTAGGTCGCCGGATATTCAAACCCGCGATCAAACAGGTCGTCAATTGATATCACACATGTCCCCTGCCTGTTTTTCCCCAGCCGGAACCGGAACGACATATCCACCAGCCACACCGGTGAAGAGGCTTCCATAAATGCATCCAGCGCATGAATATGCATCCGCTCGGCGATGTAGCGCCCCCCGATCCCGATGTCAACCCACTCTGCCAAAGCCCAGTCTGCCCGAAGGCTGGCCAGACCATCCGGGCCGGCATCGTAATCATAATAGAGATCCGCATAATGCTTTTCCAGGCTGCCATCCGGCAGAATAAACGAATAATCATTATAGCGATAGGTCTCATCGGGTCCAGTATTTTTCATCAGGGTCAGGTTACCACTGAAGGCAAGCCGTGCCATGGGCTGATACGAAAACTCCAGTTCCCCCCCCTGGATCCGCTGGTGATTGGGAAGCGAAAGACCCGCTCCGGCATAGATATCCTCCATGACATGGTGATCGATCCGGTTGTCGAACAGGGTCAGCCGTGCCATACCATCGCTGTTTGGACGCCAGGCCGCCTGAACATTCAGGCACTCGATTCGTTCCAATGCCGGCAATTGGGTCGCCTCACGCAACTGTCGGGAAAAGGGGGTGCGGTAGGCGGTGCCATACTGCACCTTGAAATTCAGTTTATCATCCGGCGTCCATAGCAGCCCGGTGGAAAAAGAGGTGTTATCCTCATAACTGTCGTGGCTGTCAAACCGGACCCCTCCCCAGAGGTCCACACTGCCGAACCGATGCCGGTATTGACTGAACGCGGAATATAGGGTGTCATCATAATCCACCCGTTCCACCGGTGGCGGAAAATAGGGGCTGTTTTTCAAATAATCGGGCAGATAATACTGCCAGATCACGGCATCCTTGATCGTCTTTCCACGACTCGAGATACCAGTTGTCAGCAGACTGCCGCCATTGAACAGGGATCGGTCATATAACAGTTCCCCATAGACCACCGACTCCCGGGTACGAAACGTATAATCGACAATTCGGTGACGGGTTTTCAGACGGCTGTAGGCCCCCATAAACCGGACCGCCGATACCGGGCTCAACTCCCGTCTGGTTTCAAATTTAACCAGCAGATGCGGGGTCTCCTGTTCTTCTTCCCAAGAAATTTCACCTGCGGAGTCCCGGACACCATACCGACGGTCCGCATCGGACAGCCGAAACGAGGCACTCAGCCAGTCCCTGTAAGTTAGGCGGCCAGTGACCTCTGCAAACTGTGATGTACCGGGTTCGAAGGGTGCGACAAAGCGATCCTCTATCCGCACCGGCGCGACACCGTCTCCCCAGAATCCGCCGATCGTGCAGGCCGTATCATCCATCTCCAGCTGCCGGGCATATACCGAGACAAAGGCATCCGTAAACCCGTCAAATGTCCCCCAATTGGCATAGACGCCGGCATCCTCCCGTGACGTCCCATACATGACGCCGGATTCCACACCATCCAAATCCTTTCCGCTCATGGGCACCACATTAACGATGCCCGCAAACGCGTCCGCTCCCCACAGCACGGATCCGGGCCCGCGGATCACCTCGATACGTTTTACCGCATTCAGGTTCAGTTCTGCGTCCAGTGGGTGAAAGGATTTTGTCGTGTCCGAATCCACCGGCACCGTATCATACAAAAAGAGCACCGAGTCAGGGATGCCTCTCAGGTAGGGTTGTTGTCCCCACTCCTTGGGCGCCATATAAAATCCCGGGAGACGGTCCAGCACATCGCTGAGGGCATCTGCCCCCCATTTTGTAAAGGTTTCCCGCGTGACCACCTGAGCCACAGCCGGTGCTTCCCAGGCACTCTCCTCGCGACGGGACGCAATGGAGAGCACGTGGAGATCCTCTCCCACAAACATGAGCAGGGTTGAATCTCCACTGCCGGACATCTCTTGTCCGCTTACCGGGCAGACCCTTCCGCTGACAGACAGATACGCCAGACACAGAAGACAGATAACCCCATACAGGCATTTTTTCAGACTGCGCATCATCCTGACTCCGGATTTGCTCATGATGTTTTTTTTCTCATGATTCAAACGCCCCCTTCAGCAATACCCGGAACTTGGCCCGTGTCACACCGAGCAGCCTGGCTGCTGAGGCCTGGTTGTTCCCTGCCAGTGTCATAGCCTGACGAACCAAATCTTTCTGCAGGCCTTCAAGGGAGATGCCTTCTGCCGGCAGCCGAAACCGCCCGTCGGCCGCCTCGCAGACAGGGTTGGCAGGGGACAAAAACGAAAGCGTGCCTGCCGAAATTTCACCGGCGTCCGCGTCCAGAATAAAGGCCCGCTCAATGACGTTGGCCAGTTCCCGGACATTCCCTGGCCAGTCATAGGCCTGAAGCATCTCAAGCCCGCGACGCGATATCCCCATGCTCCGGTTGCCGGAAAGCCGCTCGAGAAAATATCCGGCCAGGATTTCGATGTCATCCTTCCGGTCCCTGAGCGGTGCGGGCTGGATGGGAAACACATTAATCCGGAAAAACAAATCCTGACGAAAGGCGTTCTCACGCACCTGCTGTTCCAGATCATGGTTGGTGGCACAAATCACGCGCACATCCACGGGCATCTCTTCATGCCCTCCGACCCGCTGAATTTTCTTTTCCTGAAGTGCGCGAAGCAGCTTGGCCTGCGCCTCCAGGGGAAGGTCTCCGATCTCATCTAAAAACAGCGTGCCGCCGGCGGCAAACTCGAATTTTCCCAAGGTCCGTTTTTCCGCCCCGGTAAACGCGCCCTTCTCATAACCGAACAGCTCCGATTCCACCAGAGACGGAGAAATGGCAGCACAGTTCACCGGGACAAAGCGTCCCCCGGAACGTCGGCTGTTCTCATGGATATAGGCGGCCAGCACTTCTTTACCGGTCCCGGACTCCCCTGTAATCAGGACGGCTGAATCAGTGGGCGCCACCTTGTCTGCAAGAGACATCACCCCGGCCATCTGTTTAGACGCATACACAACACGGGACAACGGCCGTCTTTTCGCCAGAGCCGACCGCATCTCCCGATTTTCCGTCAGCAGCTTTGACAGATTCAGGGTCCGGGTCACTGTCAGCAATACACGATCCTCTTCAAACGGTTTGGTGATATAGTCTGCGGCACCGTTCCGCATCATTTCCACGGCAGACTCAACAGTGGCAAAAGCGGTGATGAAGACCACCGGGCAGATCATCTCTTGGGCCCTCATGGCGCTGAGCAGCGCATGCCCGTCCATTCTCGGCATCTTGATATCGCTGATCACCATGTCATACTCGGCATCCTTCAGCCGTTCCAGGGCCGCCAGGCCATCACCGGCCTGATCCACCGCATACCCGCCGCTCTGAAGCATCAGCGAAAGCAGGTGACGGATCCGTTCTTCATCATCCACAATGAGTATGCGTGCCATTCATAACTCCAACGTTCAGGTTATACGGCCGGCCGATCCATACGGGAGCGCTCAGTTTTATCGTCCCCACGCCCCGGGCTCGTTCCCGGGATGGCGATCCGGAACACCGCCCCTTGTTCAGCATGATTTTCTGCTGATACCGAGCCCCCATGGGCTGTTATCACCTGGTAGGTGAATGCCAACCCCAGTCCGGTACCTTTGGCGCGTGTGGTGAAAAAGGGTTCGAACAGCTTGCGCTCGTTACCTTTCGTGATACCCGGCCCCCGATCCCGGATATCCGCATACCACCAGTTCCCGGACACGGTTGTGGAAATCTCGATAGGATCTCCTGCCGCACTGACCTCAAACGCGTTTTTCAAAATATTCACAATGGCCCGATTGAGCAGATCTCCGTCTGCCTGGGCCATAAACGGCTTCTGCATCACACGAGCCATCAGCACCGCCTCCCCCCACTCATTCTGAAGCGTGTACCGCTCAGCGATTTCCGCCATCAGGCCATTCAAATCCGTGGGCCGGAACCTCGGTTTTGCCGGTCGGGAGAACAGAAGGAAATCTTCGATCAGCCGGTTCAGGCGTATCAATTCATCCTCAACATACCCCACCAGCACATGATCCGGGGAAATTTCCAGTTCTTTTCGTAAGAGATCAAACGAACTTTTGATAATGCCCAGGGGATTTTTCACTTCATGGGCGATCATCATGGAAAATTTTCCCAACTCAGCCAGGGATCGATGCCTGCCCATCATCAGGTGCGCTTCCCGCAGGGCATTCTGGCTGGCGGCAAGCGAATCAAGCATCCCATTAAAGGCCAGGGCCAGTTCCCGTGTCTCGGGCAGCCGCCCGACCGGAGCCCGATGTTCCCAGTCCCCGTAAGACACTTCCCGCGCCACACGCGCAAGATGGGTGACCGGTGCAACCATGGAACGGGAGATAAAGTAGAAACAGACGCAGGCAATCCCCGCCATGCCGGCAGACAGCCAGGCAAACCGTTTTTTCAATGAATCGACCAGCTGATTGATCCCTGTCAACGAGTAGGCCACCCGCACCCGCCCGATGATCTGTGAGCCGGGCTCATGGTTTCCCAACCGGAACGCGCTGGTTTCATCCATCAGCTCGCGCATGAGTACCGATGCTTCAACCACTGCCAGCGACCCGTCGCTTTTGCGGGCCTCATCTGCCAGCACCTGACCGTCTCGGTCATAAATCGTCACCCGAACCACATCCTGCTGGGACATGAGGTTCTCAGCCAGTTTCGTCAGCTCTCCTGTGGCGTTGATCAAAATACCCAGTTCAGCATTTAATGCGAGGTAACGGGTAATAAAGGTCATTCGTTCATCAAACCGGGACCGGACAAATTCGTGAATAAAACTTCCCCCCACATACCCCAGGGTAGCGGCGGTTGCACCAATCAGAAGGACGGCAGCCAGGAGCAGGCGAATATGAATTCCAAATCTTTTCATGCCGTCATTCCTCCCACCCCTCAGGGCCCCTATCGGCACGGCCGGACAGAATCCGTTCCTTCACGCGGCGGTTGACCACTGCGAAAAACTCCGGATCCTCCCGGCCGCATGGGGCCCCGTTGAGGCGGGAAAGGGTCAGCGTACCCGCCTGCCGGCCCAGGCGTTCATAGTCAAACTGAAACGATAGCAGAGCGCCGGCGTCATAAAAAAAACGGTTATACCCCACCACCCCCCGGTTCCGGATCAGCGCTTCCTTGATCACAAACTGAACAATCCGCTCGGAAATAACCGTGGCATCTGGAATCATCCAGACACCGTCCACCTGTTGCCAGTGGGCGCTTAGCATCGCCGGAATATCTTTTTTGCTCTGCACAGACAACGGAACCAGGGTGAGTCCGGCGTCACTGGCTGCTGACGCGGCCTGGCTGAAAAACGCCGTATTACGATCCGGATCAAAGAGCAGTCCCCATCGGGAAAACCCGGTAAGCTCATTTCGGATCACCGCCACCTGACGGGATACCGGAATCCGAAGGGGAATGCCGCAAGCGACCCCGCCCTCGCCAATCTGCTCCGGATTCAGCACCATGGCATACACGGTCACACCCGCATACCCAGCTTCATGTGTTTTGATAAACTCAAGCGATTCAGGGCCAATACCGACCCACGCGGCGCTGTTTACGGAACAGATTTCGTCCAGAAGGGTCGGCACGCCTTTTTCCGGAATCTCGTCCAGAAAATAGTGGCGAACGTCATTGGGAGAGGTCTCCGAGATCACCTGAGAAAGCCCTGAGAGCGCCTCTATATAGGGTTTGATGCGTTTGGCCACCAGAACATGCACCTGTGCGCGCTCGCCCCCCAGGCTTGCGGGCACACCCCATCCCACGCGTGTACACAGCATCACCATGCACCAGCAAATCAGACGGATCAGGTGTATCGGTCTCGTCACCCCCACGCGGTACCCCCGGTAACGGCCTCCAGTCGGCCAATCTTAGCCGGTTAAGGCGTTTCCGCCGTAGATGCGCCACCCGTGCTCAACGGGGTTACGGATTTCGGGAACACGGTCCCCACGCGATCCGAAAACTCCCGGGTCACATCATCCACATCATCCAGATTCACAATCACTTTGGGCCGAATCAGAATAATCAGCTCGGTTTTTGCCGTTGTCCTGGAATTTTTGCCAAAAAAGAATCCGAAAAACGGAATCCGGCTCAAAAAGGGAACCCCCAGATCCGACACCTCATCCGAATCGCTCATCATCCCGCCAATCACAATGGTCTGCCCGTCTTTTACGGTCAATGTGGTCGACACATTCCGGGAACTGAACGAGGGATAGGATTTGCCTGCCACCATCACACTCCCGGCCGAATCGCTGACCTCCTGGCTGATATCCATGCTGACCATACCCCGTTCGTTGATATGCGGGGTCACGGAAAGGATTACCCCGGTATCCCGGTACTGAATATTGGTTTCCAGCACATCGCTATTGTCTTTGTCATACCGGTATTCCGAGCTTGCCACGGGGATCTCCGTGGACACGTTGATCTTGGCTTCCTTGTTGTCGGATGCCAGCAGTTTGGGCGAGGAAAGAATATTCACCTGTTTGTTCTGGGCAAAGGCGGACAGATCCGCATCCAGGTTATCTGAAATACCGATTTTATACGTCACCCCCGCTTCTCCCACTTTGGCGGTAATAATGCCATCTCCGTCTTTCGACTCACTGTCATATTCCCATTCCACGCCCAGATTGCTGGCATCATCCAGACGGATATCAGCGATGATCACTTCGATGAGTACCTGCCGGGGCATGACATCGATCCGGTTGAGGATGCGCTCCACAATTTTGTAATCAGATGGCGTTGCTTCGACGATCAGCACGTTCCGGATGGTATCCGGGGTGATGCGGATCTCCCCTTTCAATGTGGATGCACCGGATATGCTCGAGATATTGCCCCCACCCACCTGCTGGGTCTTGCGTGCCTTCTTTTCCTTGGGAAACAGCTTGGGTTTTGCGGCATCCCCGCCGGCTTTCTTGGGGGGGTCTGCAGCCGCCCGTTTGGATGTTTTTTTTTCCGCTTTGCTGTTTTTCGTAAACACATTGGTCAGAAGATCGCTCAGTTCACTGGCCTCACCGTTTTTCACAGAATAGACGTAAATCCGGGGTTCGGTCCGACCAAGATTTTGGTCCAGTTCCTTGACCAGGGTATCCACGAGCCTGAAGTGGTCCGCATTTCCGCCCAATACCAGAATCGTGTTGATCCGGGTGATGGGGATAAACTGGATGGCCGCGGTTTTCACCCCTTCCATGGCATAGATTTTTGCCAGAATTTTAGCGGTCTCTTCCGCTTCCGCAGCGGCCAACGGATAAAACTTGTAATTGAGGTTCTGGAACACATCCACATCAAACACCGATACCAGTTTCAGAATTTTCTGAATGCTATGCCAGGTATCCACCACCACCAGGGTTCGACTTCCCTCATGGGCGATAAGACTCCCGGTTTCGGATGCAAACGGGGTGATCAATTTGGTCATCTCCTGGGGAGAAACATATTTGAGCGGAATGAGCTGAATCATAAATCCCCGTTTGGCCTCTCCCTTGAGCGTCCCCCTGCCCAGACGTGCGGACAGGGGCATACGGGTTGCGGACTTGGCCTGCACAATCCGGTACAGTTCGCCATCCCGGACCAGTGCCAGTTTATTGGCCTCCAGAATCTGGACAAAGACCCCGAACAACTCCGATGGAGGGATCTTTTCTGCAGTCTGGATCGTCACACGACCTGAAATCGGTTTATCTATCAGATAGTTAATCCCCAGCATATCGGCAATGGTCCGCACCACATCGTGCAGGTCTGCCTGGTCAAAATTCAGAACCAGCCCATCCCCTTTGGCAGCGGCTTTCGCGCGCGGCATGCCTGCGGACGGGTCGTACAGTTCTCTATTTTCCGTTACCGCTTTCCGGCGCCACTTGTCAGGGCGGCTCACCGGCTTTGGCGGTGTATCCACGGTTACGGCGGCATCTGTCGTACGCACCTGTTTCGGGGGCACGGGCAACGGTTCAGGGGCCGCAGATTTTTTTTCGGCCGGCAGCGCCGCTTCCGGTTGCACCGCGTCTGATTCCGCTACCTGCTCCGGGTGCACCGTTTCTGCTGTCTTATCGGGAATCCGTGTACCAAGGGTCGCACAGCCGCTACAGGTAAGCATCAGCCCCAGCAGCATACAAAAAACAAGTCTTCTACCACATCTCATCCGTTTCATGCCCACGTTATTTTACCCTTCGCTTTATTTTACCAAACGGTGTATTGATTATTTCAAACTCAGGTTCGTCCTTACCTGCGTTCGTTCTGGAGGCAGGCTGAGGCGCCGGTGACGGTGACGGTTTTGCTCTCCGGGCCGTTTTTCCCGCTGTTACCACTTGGGGTTTATCTTTGTTTTTTGGCGCCTTGTGAGGCACAGGCGGACGCCGGATCGGAGGGACAGGTTTGTTCTTGTCATACAGGCTGATTTCAAACACCTTGCCCCCCCCTTCGAGCACAATCCGGTCGCCCATTATCCGGCTTACGGTCAGGCCGCCGATAGTATCGTTTTCCCGGATAGTCCGGGTTTTTCTGCCCGATGTTTTCTGCTCAGGATCATTGATAAACGCCACCCGTTTCTTTTCTGTCAGAATCACACCGTACAGATGCACCTGTTTTCCTGAAATCGTTACTTTTGTTGCAGCCTCAGAAACCTCTGCATTTGTTGGATCCGGGACTTTCACAAACTCCGAACGGCTCCGTGCAAACAGATTTTTGACCGCAACCACATCATACTGATTCAGCCGGTCCAGCCGTTTTCCCTTGAGTCTCGGCACCCGTGCCTCCCTATCTGAAGGTACAGACGTTTTTTCCGGCCGAATTGCAGGCATGGGTGCAGCCCAGGTCGTCCAGGCGCCATAAGAACAAAAGGCCAGCACCGCCACCAGCAGCAAATTCAGGCTCCACAGGCGAAGATCTCCTGTCATACCCCCGCCTCCTTTACGTTTGTTCGCAACCAGATGCGTTCCTTACCCATATCTCGATTCACGATCCTTCTGAGCTGTCGGCAATCCCTGCTTTTTCCCATCGCATATAGCCTTCAACAGTTACCGTGCCTTCGATGGTGACCGGCCGTTTGTCATTACGGTTTCCCCCGACCACCCGAGTCGAGAAATTCACCACATTCATCAGTATAGGGTCTGATTCAATCTCATGCAGGATATTCCTGAGCTGCCGGATGGTGGCACGCATGGCAAACTGCACCTGCACTGGTAGGTACCAAGGGTTGTCATGGGCCGGATTCTCATTGAAATTCATCCGCTTGAGCTGGACTCCCTGTTTTTCCACAATCGATTTCACCCGGTTCTGGATCTGCACGGCGGCAAGGCTGGCCTTCTGACCCCGCACAAGACGTTTTTCCTCTTTTTCAAGCGTATTGCGCAATGCCTTCAGCCGCGTTTCAAGAGGTTTTCGCGTTGCAGCCAGCTTCCGGTATTTTTCAATCTGCATCTCCCGGGTCTCCACCGCAGCCCCGGTATCTGAGAAACGTCCGGTCGGCAGCCCGAACCGGTACACGGCTCCGGCGATCAGCGCCAGGCCTCCGATCATCAGTATCCATTTCCGTTCTCGGGTCATCCCACCATCCTGCATTTAGGAGTCTGCTGCATCTATACTAATTTCAAACTGGATCATGAACCGTTCTTTTTTGCCGTTCCGCGTAATAGGTGACAGGAGAGACGCATCCCGGAACATGGCAGACTCCTCGATCCGGGTGATCAGGGCAGCCGCCGAATCGGCCACGCCCTTGATCCGGCCATCTGTCCCCTTGACCGACAGCTCCTGCAGATAGGCATCCGTTGGTATGATCTGCGTCAGTTCTCTCAGTATATCCGTGATCAGCGGCGTCCTTGTATACAGTGCCGTCAAGGTATTCAGTCGATCAGAGGCGGTCTCAACGGATGCCGACAGGGACGAAAGTCCGGCAACCGACTGTTTCAGGCGGACGACCTCCGCGTCCAGCTGCCGCATCACCGCCCGTTCACGGGAAAGATGGAGACCTGCCCATCCCATACCCGCCACAACCACGCACACCAGCAATGCCCCAAGCACATACAGCGCCAGGCGACTGGGCTGTTTCCGAAGCCGCGGCGGCAGGAGGTTCAGCCCGGAATCTGACAGAACGCCTTTCAGTGCCAGTCCATAGGCTTCCCAGTAAGTGCCCCGGCAACCGGATGTCGGGTCGGGAAACGGAATTTCACACCAGTCTGCAGCCGCCTCCCCGGACATCTGAACGCCGATGGTATGAAGGGCCACAGGCGCATCCGCATTTCCCGCTGTCTGCAGCACCTGCATGGCCAGCTCCGGAATCCGGTCCGAGGCTGCGTCCGGCACCGGCCGCCTAGCCAGGAGTTTTCCGTTATCCGACACGCACAGCTGAATACCGGTTTCTCCCCTGAACGCCACCAGTGTCTGGCCAGTGAGCCCTGCCGTATGAACGACTGCAGTCACCACCGCCGAGGGACCGATATCCACACCGCTCACACCGGAAGACAGTCCTTTGACCAGGGTATACACCCAATCCATATCGTTTTTCCGTGCAGCTGCCACCAGAAGATCCAGGGTGCCGGCCTCCCGTTCCTCAGCCAGAATTTGATAATCGAACACCACCTGATCCGCTGAAACCGGAAAATATTTTTCCATTTCAAATGCGATGGTGGACCGCAGACTTTCCTTGACCGCGATGGGAAACTGAATCCGACGAAGCATCACCGTCTCACCCGGAATACCGATAAACACACCGGCTGACCGGATACCCCGATCCGCCTGATATCGGCGGATAATTGAGGCCACCTCCTGAATCCGGTCTTCATCAGCCGTTCCGGGATTCAGGGGAAAAGCCTCGCATCCGTCAAGGGTGTGCCGGCCAAATGACGATTTGACCCAGGCCACCGTTACCCGGTGTGTTTCTATGTAAATGCCCAATCCTGACTGAAACACGCCTATGTTATCCTTCCACCTTGCCGTTTCCGGCTTTTTTATTGAGAGTTGAAAACGGTGTTCTCGTGATAACCGTTCGTTCAAGAATCCGGTAAGACGGTTTTCCCCCTCCCCTGATCCAGGCAAGGACGCTCACCCCCCGGCGCACCCGGCTATGGTTAATCCAACCCACAGACGTGATCTCATACACATTCGAATGCGAGACCGTGATATAAGGTTTCACCGCATTGAAGGCTTCCGCGCCGATCAGATCTTTGATCTCGCTGTTTGATCGAATCGGAGCGATTTTCCGTGCGTCCAGAATGGCATCCACGGATGGATCCGTAATCTTCGGCAGGTGACGCAGCACATGCGCCGGCGCAGAATTGATGTCCACCTTCACCGACTGTTTTTTATTTTTGGACGCGGTTTTCTTTTTCTTCCCCTTGTCCGTCATCTCATAGGGGATGACAAACATATCACCGAATCCGGCGTCATAAAGCGCCGCTGTCACCCCCCGGACCCGCCGGAGTTCCCCGACAGTTGAAAAGTCACTGTCTTTGCAGGTATACGGCTCAGGCAGGCTTTCATAGTAATCATCCTCGGCGCCGTTCAGCCGGTGATTGTGATCCGAATCCCGCCAGTCAAGAATCGAATCCGCCACCACCTCCGCATCCGCCCCGGTCACGGCAAATCTCTCCAGAATGGCCAGCAGCAGCCCGCGACCTGCCCGGTTCAGATCAATCCGACCGCTCTGATTACCGATGGTCACCTGATAATAGCCGTTGGCGAAAGGCATATTCGGGATATGACCGTTGATATGCCAGGGGTCGCTTTCTGTTTCCATATCCGCGTCAGCCGCTTTCCGGGTGCCGGTATTCGGCCGTTTGGCCATGAGCTCCCGCAGGGTCCGCTGCACACCGGCTTCGGCAATATACGCAGCCTCCATCCGTTCTTTCAGGGTGCGTGTGATCTGAATCTCCTGGCGCATGGTCATGCAGAATTCGGCTGCGATCACCGACAACAGAGTGACCACCCATAAAGTCATCAGCAAGGCGACCCCGGACTCGGACCTGATCTTTTTTCGTGCGTCTGTCATCAGGTATCGACTTCCGGAAGTCTGCAAACCATAAAAAGTGGCGCGCCATCCTTATGATCGTCTCCCCTGCGCAGGTAGGTCAGCCGGATGGCGGCCGGAAACCGCCCTTTGCCCGTTGTTTTCCAAGTACCTTCCCACGGGTCATCAGCGTTCAGATCAGAAGACAGCGCCATAAAATCAAACGAGAAGCCGCCCATACCGGAAAACAGTACCGTAAACCGGTCATCTGCCGGAAACGTCTCCAGGATTTCATCATCCGGATCTATCACCACCTGTTCATGGTATTCCAGCTGCAGTGCACCGGTTTTATGCGCATCCGGTCTCACCCGGTAGGTGACCAGCGCGAGCTGGCCCCGGTTTTCTGGCAAAAACCCCAGGCGGGTCACAAACCGCAGGCTGCCGTCACCGGCTTCAGGATACCAGGGCCGTTTTCCGCCCTGGCGGATGGGCCGCTGATGCATGGCCTGAATCTGGTCCCGCATACGAGAAAGAATCACGCGCTCCCGCTGACGGATATCGATGTTCGCCTCCCCTTTTTCCCAGGCCCGAACCCCCATGCGAAGGCCGCTGAAAATAATCACCAGGAGCATGGACAGGATCGACAGAGAAATCAGGAGCTCGATAAGGGTAAATCCCGGCGCTACCCGCCTGATGTCAAGATGCATTTCCGGTTCCTGCCGTGCCGTCATCTGTCAATTTGTCAACCAGCTTCAGCGTGCTCAGCGCCAGTGTTTTCTCCCGGACACCTGCGGCCCATCGCACAGACACTGCCACCAAGATCAAATCCACCGGATAGGTCACCTCTGGCAAGAGGTCTGCATCGTCTTTTATTTCAGGCTCATACGTTTCATAGGTCAGTGTCCAGGCATAACCGTCGTCAAACACGCCTTCAGTTTCAGCTGTCGTATAATCCGCTGCCAGGAGAAACCGATCCATCACCGCCTGAGCGTGCATCAGGGCGCGTGTGGTATCTGCTGCCCGTTTTTCTGACCGGAGTCCACCGGAAAACAGTTGGAGCACCATCACCAGTGAAATCCCCAGCACCATCATGGCCACCAGGGTCTCCATCAGTGTAAACCCCTGTTCTTTCTCTCTCATCTTTCTCATTCCAGTGCCGACAGCACGGTAACCACACCGGTGATCGGCTCCACGGCAACCTGCCGCAGCCGGTCAGGACCGCTCTGCAGCATCAATCGACCACCGGACGACGTTCCTTCGGGGTGAAAAATCACCTGCCATATTTCCGGATCATTGGCATCATCCGGGAGGCTTAAATCAATGCCTTCCGGAATCGCATAGACGCTTATTTTCGGTGGATCCACAGCTTCCGAATCTGTTTTTGCAGCAGGCGGTGCCTCGACCATCAGTTCTGCCCTGCGATCTGCAAGAGAAACGGTCACCTGTACCGGGACACATTCAGATACGGCAAGGTTTCGGGCATACCGCATCATGCCGCTGAGTTTCCGTGCTGCGGCATTGAGCCGCACCCCAGGCAGGGCTGCAAACATCCGGGGTGCTGCCACACCGGCGACCAGTGAGGCCACCACCAGCACCACAATGAGCTCAAGCAGGGTAAACCCGCCCTCCTGGCAGCGACTCCGGATCAGAGTTCAAGCCCCTTCCAGCTGACAATATCCATATCCACGCCGGTCCCCCCGGGCGCATTGTCCCGGCCGTAGGAAAGAATGTCAAAATCACCGTGTTCTCCCGGAGATCGGTAGATGAAGTCATTTCCCCAGGGGTCCGTGGGAATCTCTTTTTTCAGGTACGGTCCGTCCCATTTGCTGTCACCTGCGGACGGTCGCTCTCTCAATGCCTTCAACCCCTGGCTCGTGGTCGGATAGGCACCCATATCCAGTCTGTAGAGATCCAGTCCGGCCTCAAACAGACCGATTTGCGCCTTTGCCGCTTCCAGTTTGGCCTTGTCGCTTTTCCCGAAAATTTTTGGCCCCACCAGCGCTGCCAGCATCCCCAGAATCACCATGACAATCAGCAGTTCGATCAGGGTAAAGCCGTTGTTGTTTTTCCGTTGTTCCATTCAACACTCCTTATGTGAAACGCCGCCCGATTCTTCCTAGATGGGCAGATCGTTCATCCCGAAAATGGCCAGCAGCATGGCGATCACCACAAACCCGACCACCAGTCCCATACCGAGAATCATCACCGGCTCCAGCAGGCTGATCAGCCGTTTGACCAGATTCCGGACAATCGTCTCATAGGTGTCCGCCACCTGGAGGAGCATGTCATCCAGATGACCGGTCTCTTCTCCCACACTGATCATTTGAACCGCCAGCGGGGGAAACACAGCCACATCCTGAAGCGGGGCGGACAGATGGCCGCCTTCTTTCACGCGGCGATACACCGTCTCCATTCCATCGGTGATCACCCGGTTCGTCAGAATTCGCTGCACCAGCTTCAAGGCTTCGAGAATCGGCACCCCGCTTTTTACAAGCGTCCCCAGCGTACGCGCGAAACGGGCCACTTCCACATGCCGAACCACATGGCCGACGAACGGCAGGGTCAGCTTGAGCCGGTCCACGCGAAGCCTGCCGCGTTCGGTTGCGGCATACCGCTGCAAGACAGCCCCGACACCGGCCGCAATAAGGAGCATCAGCCACCAGTACGAACGGATGCCGTTACTGATGATCAGCAGGATCTGTGTGGACACGGGAAGGGTGGCGCCCATATCCGCAAACAGCATGGAGAACTTGGGTACCACCACCGTCATGAGCAGCACAATGGAGGCTCCGCCCACCACAACCAGAAACAGGGGATAAATCAGGGCAGACACAATATAGTCTTTCAGCTCCTGGGCCTTTTCGAGAAAGCTCCCCAGGCGTTCGAGCACACTTTCCAGCACACCGCCGGCTTCGCCTGCACTGACCATATTTACGTAAAACGCCGAAAAAACCCGGGGGTGCCTGCCAAGCGCATCCGAAAGATACCCGCCACCCTGAACGGTTTTCAGAATATCCCCCATCACCTGCTGCAAATGGCGATTCTCCGTGGTATCCTCAAGTATCCGAAGGGATTTGTCCAGGGGCAGACCGGCACGGATCAATGCGGACAGATCCAGGGTGAACCGCATGACATCCCGTGTCCGCACGCCGGTCCCAATGGAACGGGAAAAATTCGATACACCGAGACTTCTCAGAAATCCGGTGGTCCCGTTCTCCTTTGCCGCTTTCACGGTCATGGGGATACACTGCCTGTTCTGGAGTTTCACCACCGCCCCCTTGAGGGAATCCGCTTCCAGGGAGCCTTTGACAACCGTGCCGTCCGCCTGGGTCGCCTTATAGATAAATAGGGGCATGATCAGGTCTCCAGTGTCACCCGCAGCACTTCAGGTATGGTGGTGATACCGGCGCGGACTTTCAGCCACCCGTCCTGACGCAAGGTCAACATCCCATCTGCCATGGCCTGGGCCCTGATCTGATCGGCAGTGGCCTTACCGTGAATCAACTTACGGATGGCGGTTGAGATCGGCAGGTACTCAAAAATCGCCTGACGGCCCTTGTAACCCGTATGCCGGCAAAGCTCGCAACCGGCCCCCCGATAAAAAACCGGGTCGTCCATCTCATCCGGATCGATTCCCATGGCCAGCAGGTGCTTGTCCTCCGGCCGGTAGGCGGTAATGCATTCCGGGCAGTTCACCCGGACCAGACGCTGGGCCAGCACGCCCAGCAGTGTCGAACTCAAGAGGAAATGCGCAACCCCCATATCAAGGAGACGGGTTACGGCACCGGGCGCGTCATTGGTGTGCAGGGTGCTGAACAGGAGATGGCCGGTCAGGGCCGACTGAATCGCGATCTCGGCCGTCTCCCGGTCCCGGATCTCCCCGACCAGGATAATGTCCGGGTCCTGGCGGACAATAGACCGGAGCCCGCTGGCAAAGGTCATCCCGATCTTGGTATTGACCTGTATCTGATTGACCCCGTGAAGCTGATACTCCACCGGATCTTCCAGGGTCATGATCTTTTTCTCCGGAGAGTTGATCTTGGATAAGGTGGTGTACAGAGTAGACGTCTTGCCGCTCCCAGTCGGGCCTGTGACCAGAATCATCCCGTAGGGCTGGCGTGCCAGCCGCTCATACGCATCATAGATGTGCGCCGGAAACCCGAGCTGTTCCAGCTCGAGAATCAGATTGCCCCGGTCCAGGATACGCATGACCAGACTTTCCCCGTACAGGGTGGGGATCGTGGACACCCTGAAATCGATCTCCTTGTCTGCGATTTTCAGCTTGATACGCCCGTCCTGGGGCAGGCGGCGTTCAGCAATATCCAGCTTGGCCATAATCTTAATGCGGGAAATAATCGCAGCCTGGAACCGTTTCGGCGGAGACTCCACCTCATTGAGCACCCCGTCAATCCGGTACCGGACCTTGAAAACCGTTTCAAAGGGCTCGAAATGGATGTCACTGGCATTCACATCAACAGCACTGAGAATCAGCCGGTTAACCAGCCGGATAATGGGTGCTTCGGATGCCAGATCCCGTAGCTGATCCACATCCGCATCCGCCCCTGCAGACACCTCGAGAAGATCCCGGCTCGCTTCTTCGATAATGTGCTCAATGGACTGGGTTCCGGCACCGTAGAGCCGCTCAATGGCATCCTGGATATCCTCGGCGCGACCCGGTACAGCCGATACATCGAGCTGAAAGGTGATTCGAATGGCTTCGAGGGTTTGAAAGTCATCTGGATCTGCCATGCACAGCGTCAGCTTGCCGTCTGTCAAAGACAGAGGCACAAAACAACCGTGCCGCATGAACGCCACAGGCAAATTTTCGATGATGACCGGCTCATCCGGATAATCCTGATAAGCCAGAAGCCCTGGTTGATCGTTTGTCATTTTTTTAAGCGTCCTGAATACCGGGTTTTCGGTTCAGTTAAAATATATTGCAAATGCAGGACCAGTCATGCAGACCGCGGTTAAAAAAATATCATCTAACTGGATTTACAAATAAAACAGCCAAGCATCTGAACCGTGCCATCCAGCTTATGGATCCAAATGATACACCTTGAGACAATCCGGATATTAATTATCCACATCTTAAAGTCGTTCCTTCAGACAAAACCGCCGGTCACCGGCATATCGAACAACGGTAACCGCCACAAGCAGCAGCAGCACATCCCGTATCCACAACTGCCACGCACTGCTGGTATGCCCGCCTCCGCCCACGGAAAAGCACCCGCAGTCAAATTCATGCCCCCGGATCAGATTGATCGAAATGGCGGTGATGAATCCGGCCAGCAGCAGGCCTGCCAGCATCGCAGAAGATCGGGGAAAAACACCGGCAATCAGCGCTCCCCCCATGACCGCTTCAACATAGGGAACAATGATCGCCAATATGTTAATGCCTGCTGCGGGAAAAAGGTTGTAGCCGTATAGAATCAACGCAAAATCTGCCGGATGGAGCATCTTATCCATGCTTGCAAAAATAAAAACACCGCCGAGCAGCCATCGCAGAATCAGGTCAACACTGCTGTACGATATCATACGGTCAGTTTTCATAGGCCACCGGATACCCTTTCTCCGACCATCCGTCGAATCCATCGACCATCACACGGACCCGCGTGTAGCCCATGGCTTCAAATTCACTGGCCAGTTCATGGGCGTCACGGCATTCACGCCCGCTACAGTAGACCACCAACCGGGCATCCGGCGGATAGGCGTCAAAAAAAGCCTCAATCCGCTGATCCAGTTCACCCACTGGAAAGGGAATCGCCCCCTTCACGTGGCCCGCCTCATACGCTTCCATGCGCCGCGCATCCACGAATACCGCCTGTCCTGCATCATAGATGCGTTTTGCCTCGCTAAGCGTGTTGATCTCCCGTTCATGGCTGACCGCATCGTTTTTCGCATTGGCTGAGATAGTACCTTGTCTGGTATCCCAGCTGCCGATCCACCGAATGCCCTGGGGGTGAAAATGATTTGCCAAGACGGCGATGAGCACTGCGGTCACGCAGATCAGACCCGCCTCTTTGAAAAACGCACTGTTCATAAGCGTATTCTGCCCCGTATTTGATGTCTGCACCGACACCAAGGCGCAGCCTCCGTATTTTCCCCGAAACCTAATAAATCTGCACCTGAAAGTCAAATTGAGAAGCAAAAAAGACCGTTCAATAAACGCCCCAGTCCCCTTCCCGATAATACCGGTACAGGATTGGATCCTGCTCCCGGTTCACCTCAGTGTCTGCAAGCACTGCCGGCTCCATCAGACCTTTGCCAAAGTGCAGCATGGAAATCATGGCATCCCGGGACAGCCAGCGGGTGGGAATCCCGTCAAAGGTCAGGTCAAGGAGCCGGGCTCTCAGCTGCAGACGGCGGCCTCCGGTTTCCGGCACCCCGAGAACCCATCCCCATTCTCCCATGGTCGGGATATGATTTCGATAGCCGGCCACCTGAAAACCGGCTGCCGCCATGGTCTTATAGATGCACAGATAGGCGCGCTTTGAAAAATAGGGGCTTGTGGCCTGGGTGACCAGCACTCCGTCCGGGACAAGGTGTTTGCGTATTTCCGTATAAAATCCGATTGAGTAAACGTGCATCAAATCAACGGTATCCGGATCAGGCAGGTCTGCAATCACCACATTATACAGACGATCTGAAGCCTCGATAAAAGCCCGGGCATCTCCGGTAACCACATGGACACGTGCGTCGCTCAACGCCCTGCAGTTCAGGGCACGCAGCACCGGATGCGACCGTGCCAGCGCTGGCATTTCCGGATCCAGATCGACCAGGGTGATCGCACCGACATCCGGGTATTTCAGTACCTCTCTGACAGCCAGGCCGTCCCCGCCCCCCAGAATGAGCACCGATTCACGGCCTGGAGAAAGGGACAGGGCCGGATGGACCAGCGGTTCGTGATACCGTTCCTCGTCAACTGACGAAAACTGTTCCTGACCGTTGATATACAACCAGTAGTTCTGCTTCCACTGGGTCATGACAATTTTCTGGTACGCGGTCTGCTGTGCAAAAATCACCTTGTCCTTGTACTGAAGCTGTTCCCCGTATTTAAGAATCGGTTCTGCGCCCACCCCCAGCATGATCAGGATCGCCGCCACACAACCGCCCATGACAGCCAGCCGTTTTTTCCACCGGAACAAGTGACGAAAACGGACAAACAAAAACGCGGCCACAAAAAAATTGACGCTGCCCAGCAGAATCGGCGTATAGGTGAGCCCGAAAAACGGCAATGCCACAAAGGCAAAAATCAGTCCGCCGAGCAGAGCGCCATAATAATCCTTTTCCATAACATTCGAAATATTGACCCGAAGGGCGTCATAGGCATCGTTGAGTCTGGCCACCAACGGTATCTCAAGCCCGATGAGGAGCCCGATCAGGATACTTTCCGTATAGATGACAAGGGATATGGGCTGGACGTACGCAGAGACGCCGTACGCCAGAATCGCAGAAACAGCGCAGCTCAGGGACAGCAGGTATTCGACACAGATAAACGCATCAAAGAGATCCGTCAGGATAAAACGGCTGAGGCGACTGCCAAGCCCCATGGCAAAAAGCATCAGGGACATGACCATCGTCCACTGGAAAATGGCATTTCCGATCAGATAGGTTGCCAGTGTGGACAGAACGAATTCTGCGACAATGCCAGCGCACCCTGTCGCAAACAGGGCAATCTGGAGCGCCGTACCTTCGGTTATCCGTTTAAACACACCAGTAGATCACCCATCCGGCCGAAATATAGGAAAAGGCTTCTATGAACGCCGCCCCCAGGTTCGGGCCGTGTTCGGTTGGCTGCTGATGGCGGTCCACGCCGAGAATCTCGTCTGCCAGATGGACTGTGGGGAGCAGGAGTTTGTCAGTCAGCCATCGGATCATCGGCAGCATGACAAGCCCCACCAGGGCCAGGGCGACGTACCCGGGCAGGTCACTGCCCCAGGAATGGAAATCCCCCTCTGCAGCCAGGCCCACCACCAGACCGAAACCGATCAGCGCACCGGCAAAACTGGTGCCGGCTGCCACATTGTCTTTTTCGATTTCATCATGAATACTATAGGAAGTGATCAGATTGTAAAGCCGTGAGGCCGCCACCAGTAGGGCCTGTCCGATTGCCCAGAAGACGATGGCGGTCCAGACCGTCCCGCCTTCACCGGAGATGGCCCCGTACAACACCAATCCGGATGCCATGCAGACGCCCAGGCGCACCGCACCCGTCCCGGCGTTCCGGTCCTGAATCAGTTCATCATCCACGTTGAACTGGTTAAGGATCAGTCTGTCACAGATCATCACCGAAAGATTGAGCAGAACAATGCCCAGAGAACCGTAAATCGCCAGATCAATCAGATCATCTGCTATGCCAAGGCTGGGGCCGGCGATGGCCCCACCGATACAGATGGCCAGTCCTGCGTAATAGCCGACCAGGGCAATCGCCACAGCCGGATTGTCATTTTCGACCAGTTCATGGGTAATCCGGTACCGCCGGTTCAGCACATCGTGCACCCACTTTCCGATAAAAAACAACAGATAAAACGCCATCAGATAGACCAGGCCTGTCAGGATGCGATCAAGTATCATGGTTATTTCCCCACGCCTCCGGACCGGCTTCTGTACCCGGTCCGGGTCCGGCCGACACGATTGGCGACCTTTCTAGTAAACGCAGATTTTCCCTTGCTGACCCTTGCCTGCTTCCGGGAATAGAAATTTGGTTTCACGGTTCTGGCCACGCGGCCCCTGGTGCCATATTCCCTGTTCCGGCCAAAATAGGGTTCATGCCGGGCCCGGGCGTTCCGGTAACCGGTGTAGTCGTTCCGGTAAATGGGCCGATACCATCCGCCAAACAGATTCGATATCAGCGCATATTTCCCGTAAAACTCCCAGAACGTCTGACCACTTGAATTCTGCCGCCACTCGCCGTACCGCGGATTTCCCACATACGCATACCCGGGCGGCGTGGCTTCCGTGATCTCTTTTTCAGGGGTTTTCACATAAATACACATTCCCAGAAAGTCGCGGTACTGGTCATAGTAGTCTTTTGACACCTCCATCCAATCAGACGACCACTGGGAATCTTCCTGAATGACGCGATACTTGTGAAAATAGGTTTTGGAAAAACTCCCTTCCTCCGCCATATCCTCGAGCAGTATGGAATAAGAGGGGACATTGACAAGGGCTGTTTTCAATTTTTCAAGGGGCGGAGATGACGATCTCCCGCAGCCAGAGACAAACAGCACGACGGCAAACAGTAACAGGTACACCTGCGTGACGCTGACGCCCCCGGCGGCCCGGTTTCCAGTTTTTTTCAAATAATATCGTTTCATTGCTCATTATTCCCCATCTGTTTTTTTCAACTGTAGCAGACACGCCAGATCGGGTCAATGGAATGCAGACAGCCCAGCAGGATTTATTTAGTCGTCTTCGACTTCCATCTCCAGGAATTTCTTGACGGTTTTCATGTGATACAGCAGAAAACCAATAATCATGACGGAGATGAAGATCCCGCCCCACATCTTGATATCATCGATATACGGGTACTGGTGAATTTTCTGAAACAGATTATTCCCGATCAGGGTGTAAATGACGATGGAGGTCAGGGTACCGCTGAAAATAATCAGAAAATTATGAATCGCGCGGTAATTGATAAGATAGCCGATAAGCGATCCCACCACCGGTCCGGTCATGAAAAAAGGAAACATGACAAAAAAAAACAGACCGACCCCCCCGTATCGTTTTATTGTGGTTTTCTGGCGCTGAGCCGTCAGCTCTGCCCGGCGTACAGCCGCGTCGAACATCTTGGGTTCAATGACATTTCGCATGATCAGAACCACCATGGAATACGCGATCAGAACAATGAGGACCTCTAAATAAAAATTATAAAAAATTGTAAAAAGTGGAGAAATATCAGCAAGCAGACAGATCATCACCCCGGCGCCACGTCCGCCCATGAGGTGGAGGGCGGCAGTCTCGATTAAAACGCCATACAGTTTCGGGTCCATGAACAGCAAAAGCAAAAGGGACAGACCCAGTATCCCTGTCAGCATCAGTCCGATCAGCAGAATTTTAACTTCAATCAGACTGCGTTTTTCCCTGATCAGATACCCTACTTTCCGAAACGCCCGACTACCCAAAATGAGCAGTTTTTTGATGAAACGCATCCTGTTGTCTCCACCATATCCGCTGCAACCTGCGGGCATGGAACCGGCTATCAAAAAATCAGGCCCGCTCCCGCGCGGTTCGGGGATCCGCTCCTGACCCTATTGTCAACTTGATTTTATAAACGATTCACATTGAAAAAGCATTAATAAAGAGGTGTTTTTACAAAATTAAGGCAGGAAATCCGTGCCGGGCAGCCGTTTCTGCGGCTGCCCGCTGGAAAGATGGACCGCTCGAAAACACGGCCCATGAAACAAAATCAGGAGACAGTGCCGGCGATCACGGCAGATATGACCACCCGACGGCGGATCGCCATCCCGCCGTTTGCATCTGGGCGTTCCTGAGCCGACATTCCGAACGGGCCGTAACTTGAAATCACGCACCGGGATGGAGAAACGCCATATTTGGCAAGCAGATGCATAACAGTGGCCGCACGGCGTGCGCCAAGCTCGAAGTTGGACGGATACAGTCGGGAGTGAATTTGCCGTGGATCGGTATAGCCGGTCACCCGGATTTCCCGGGCATATTTGGACAATACCGCTGCAAGTGGTTTGAAATATTTATGATATTCTTTGGAAATACCGGTTTTTCCCGAGCTGAACAAAATCGGCAGGCGTGTCTCGAGCAGCGTCACGCCGTCTCTACGGACCAGCTCAACCCAGGTGTCAAGCCCCAGTGCCTTGATTTCAGACACCAGGCCAGCGTTGGCATCGCCAGCAGCGCCTGCCGGAGAAGATCCCGTTACGCTACCCGGCTGTTTGTCGGAAATGCCGGCAACGGCTGACACATCCGGCGAAATCCACCACCAGGACGGCGCACCAAAGCGTTCTTCAACCTCCCGGACCAGACGGCGCAGGGAGGCGGCGGCGGCATCCCTTTTCACCGTCATCCGCGCCAGTTCTTTTGACAGCTGGGCAATCCGTTTTTTCTTCCGCTCCGAGGAGAGAACAAGGGACTCAGGCAGTGTTCGATCCGCATCCATCATCCGGAGGCATTTTTCCTCGAGCCAGTCCAGTTCCGCGTTCCATCCGCGCAATTCTGATTGCAAGGATACAAGTGCTTCTTCAGCCTGCATCAGTTCCCCGGTCACGGCCATTTTTTGCCGAATAGCCTCGGCCCGCGTTTTCGGTGGACCGACCAGATCCCCGATCCGATCCACTGGCGTGCCGTCAGCCTGACAGATCCCTCCATATACTAAAAAAAACCACAGACAGACCTGTGATATCACCCTATACCGATGCATCATGGTAAAACTCCTTTATTTTTAGCATGTTTCACCGTTTGTCCGGATGCATTATCGGGAATCTTTTGCGAGTACCGTTGTTCCGGCATTTTTCTCCGGCAACCGTATGGCAACACGCATGTGCGCTTCAATCAGACCATGATCCGACAGTCTGACCTCAATCACCTCAGCACCCTGAAGCCAGGCCCGGGTTTCCAGATAGATATAATCATAATCGATCATCCCTGCCCCAGAGCGCTGATAGCTGTCCACGTAGACGCCGTGGATTTTTTCAACCAGCTGCCGGTAGCCGTCAGCAATGGCCGCGCGTTCTGCCAAAAAATCCGCCTGGGCACGGTTGATAGCTGTTTCCGGAGGCAGTCCCTTTCCAATCACATGTAGGGTCAGTAGATTGTCCGCCTGCTGTTTGATCAGCCGGCCCTCCACATGCCCCACCGGTTTCCCGGCCTGGGATGACACACACCCGTACATGCCGATCACCAGCAAAACGCCAGCAAGCACGCTGAATCCATTCACGTGTTTCATTATCCACTCCTTGTCTTGTCCATGCCATTGGTCGTCGTGATAACCAGAATCTCCGTTCCACGTCATATCGACGGTTCTATGGTCAGACTTTAATTTTTCGCCTGATGGGTTTAAGTTTTTTACATTAACTGCCGAACGGAAAAAAGAGATGCGCCATATCAACAGACCGTCAGGAACCAGACGACCATGAAAGCCCCCTTATTCGACACCTGTCTTTTCCTCTTCCTTATCCTGCTCATCTCGGCGTCTGTTTCCGCAGAGGAATCTGCGGAAACAGACTTTTTCCAGCTGCGGGTGGATAGTGTTACCGTTAACGGACAGGTGGTCGATACGAGCCTTCATCTGACCCCGTCTCCCGCACCTGCCGGCCATGCACGGCTTAAGCGGGTAAGGGTGACCGGCTATGCTGCTGATCCGGGCGTAAAAAACGCCGAAAGCCATGCCATGAACGATGCCTGGTACCGTCTGGCCCTGAATCTGGGTCAGATCTCCCAGACCACACGCACGGAAACCCACCGCCAGACGGCCATCACCCGGACCGCGACGATCATGCATCACACCTGCATTGTCCGCCTGCCTGCGGATATCCGGTATCACATGGTTCACACGCCCGCGCCGCTGCTGGCAGTTGATCTCTCCCTCCTGGCAGGTCCGGCTCTTTTTCCAGATGCATCTTTTTTTTCACGCGCCTGCGCCACTATCCGTCAGCACGCCGCACACCTCACCCCCTTCCTCCGTTAACCCCGCCCCCTTTTTTTACACCACCTGCCGCCCATTTTATGATAGTGGATAGATTTTCATCCGCGTCGCGAGATTCGCGGCCACACACATGTTACAGATCGACCACACAGGGGTTTTCATATGCACGATCGCAGGTCAATACCCGTCAGCCCGGCTGAACAGCTGGCAGAACAGCTCAACCTCCCTGTCTCCCAGATTCAGGCCGTGACAGGACTTTTAGATGCAGGCGCCAGCGTTCCCTTCATTGCCCGGTACCGGAAAGAAGCCACAGGCAGCCTTGACGAGGTACAGATCACAGCGATCCGCGATGCACGCCAGCAGCTCATGGATCGGACTGACCGGCGGGATACGATTTTACGGTCCCTTGAAACCCACGGTCACCTGACAGACGCGCTCAAATCAGCTGTGATGCGGGCGCAGACACTGGCCGAGCTTGAAGATATCTACCTGCCCTACAAGCCCCGGCGACGCACACGCGCCGCCATTGCACGGGAAAAGGGACTGGAACCGCTGGCACGCACGCTTTTGGCGCAAACCGGCCTTCAGCCGTCAGCGGCAGCAGCAAAATTTCTCAATCCGGGCAAAGGCGTTGACACTGTGGAAGACGCCATCCATGGCGCACGCGACATTCTGGCAGAAATGATCAGCGAAGATGCCGGGGTTCGGGGGGCGCTGCGCACGCTTTTTTTAACCCAGGGAACGGTCAGAAGCACCGTGGTCGCCGGAAAAGCGGCAGATGCCCAGAAGTTCAAAGACTATTTTTCCTATGAAGAGCCGGTCCGGTCCATTCCGTCCCATCGGATGCTCGCGCTCAGACGGGGGGAAGCGGAAGGGTTTCTCAACGTTGATATCCGCCCGGACAGGGAAGCGGTCCTGCCGCTCATCGAGCAGCGATTTATCACCGGCAGCGGACCGGATTCGGAGCTGGTGGCAGCGGCCATTGCGGACAGTTACAAACGGCTTTTGTCACGGGCCATGGAAACCGAAACGCGGATACACGCCAAAGCACAGGCAGACAGTGAAGCCATCCGCATCTTCTCGGGAAACCTCCGTCAGCTGCTCCTGGCTTCCCCCCTGGGCAGCAAACGCATCCTTGCCCTTGATCCGGGGTTCAGGACCGGGTGTAAAACTGTTTGCCTGGATGCCAGCGGCGCCCTCTTGCACCACACCACCCTCTACCCCCATACCGGGGATAAAAAACGAGCAGCAGCTGCTGCCGAAGTCAGCAATCTGATCACGGCCTACGGAATCGAAGCGGTGGCTGTGGGAAACGGGACAGCGGGCAGGGAAACCGAGCTGTTTCTCAAATCCGCGCTCACGGATCGAAAAATTCCGGTCTTCAGGGTCAATGAATCCGGTGCGTCCATCTATTCGGCATCGGATCTTGCCCGTGAAGAATTTCCGGATCTTGACCTCACGGTTCGCGGGGCTGTGAGCATTGGCAGGCGGTTGATAGATCCCCTGGCCGAGCTGGTGAAAATCGACCCCAAATCCATTGGCGTGGGTCAGTATCAGCATGACGTGGACCAGACCCTGCTGAAACAGGCCTTAGACGATGTGGTTGTGAGCTGCGTCAATGCCGTGGGCGTGGATGTGAACACCGCCAGTGTCAAACTGCTGCAATATGTATCTGGAATCGGTCCCCGGCTGGCCAAAAACATCATCGCCTTTCGCGAGGCCAGCGGGCCGTTTAAAAGCAGACAACACCTCAAAGCCGTTCCCCGGCTAGGACCCAAAGCGTTTGAGCAGTCAGCAGGGTTCCTGCGTATTCCCGGAAGTCCGAATCCCCTTGACCGGAGTGCGGTACATCCGGAGTCCTATGCGGTGGTCGAAAAAATGGCAACAGACCTTCAGGTGGGTGTGGACCAGCTGATGACAGACGCCGCTGTCCGGAAACGGATCCGGATCCGCGATTACGTAACCGACCAGATCGGCCTTCCCACACTGACAGATATTATGGCTGAACTGGAAAAACCCGGCAGGGATCCCCGCGCTCCGCTCAGCGATTTCTCGTTTTCCGAGGCAGTGTCCACACTTGCGGATCTGACAACCGGTATGAAACTTCCCGGTATTGTCACCAATGTCACCGCATTTGGCGCGTTTGTCGATATTGGTGTGCATCAGGACGGGCTGGTCCACATCAGCCAGCTCGCGGACCGGTTTGTCAAAAATCCGGCTGACGTGGTACAGGTGGGTCGGCGGGTCACAGTCACGGTGATTGCGGTGGATACGGACAGAAACCGAATCAGCTTGTCCATGAAATCTGCACCGGATACGGCATCCAACGGAACACGGAACACGGGAAAACGAAAAAAAGCAGGCGCCCCAGCCTCCCCGGGGCAGACACCTTTCAACAATCCCTTTGCCGATGCATTGAAAAAAAAGTGACCCAGCGCCGCGATGGGATACGCTGCAGGAATGCCCGCCGCGCCCCATCACGGGGATCTATTCCGGGAGTTCAGAGAGTTCGTGAATTTCCGGATGGGTATGCAAGGCCCGCACAAATTGATCGGTCCGGTGATCCAGGCGTTTTTTCAGCACACTGACACCGAGCCGCATCATCCGGAAGCCGAGTTCCAAATCCTTTTCCATCAGAGCAAGAAAGGCGTCCCGATTCACCGTGTAGACCTCGGATGCTTCCACGCAGATGCTGTCAAGCTTGTACACCGCTTCCCCGCTTACAGCATCCCATCCAAAACTCTCACCAGGTGCAAGGGAGCCGACGGAAACCGTCACAAATGGGGACACCCGCTGTTCAATAAGCACTTTCCCCCGCTTGAGCATGTAAAAGTGGTCTGCCGACTCCCCATGCTTGAAAACGTATTCCCGGGACCGAAATGCCAGCACATCTGTCAGGGGAATGATTTTTTCCAGCATGGCATCGGATAAATTGCCGAGAACATGATTATTTTTAAATTCATCAACACTGATCATTCTTGACTCCTTGCCCTTCAATACGCTTCAACACATTAAGAACACAATCTGATATCACGACATCCAGAAAAGAAATAAAATAAACAGCCCGGATGCGGCAGCCCCAATCCCCACCGGCACGGTGCCCGTGGCAAAGGCCGCGTTTACATTGCGGATCAGCTTGGCCCGTTCGTTTTCACTTGTGTTGAACAAGGACACCACGGGAACCAGCAGCGAGAGGGTCAGAGTGGCCGGTGCATCCTTGGCAAACCGTGCAAGCAGGGACGGCAGCCCCCGGGCAAACACGGTATCACACAGGACATTGATCCTGTTCAGCACGCGATCCGCGATCTGGTAAAACCAAACAGCCCCTTTTCGATAAAACCAGTCCGTGTCCAGATGTTCCGCTCTGATCTCGGCCGGATAGATGCCCGAAAGGATCAGGAGGCAAAAAGCAAGTGCACCGAACATCAAAAGCTGCAGCTGGCCGATCACATGGGCTCCCGTATAGGGTTCGTAATGGGTGGCATATGGCAGCAGGCTGTACAGGAGATCGAAGTTGATGGCCAGATACACGCAGAGAAACGCCGCCATCCCCATGGCAATCAGCATATTAATCGGTGCCTCTTTGGGCCGAAGCCCGGAATCATGGCCAAAAAACATGAAAAACGGCACCTTGATACCCGCATGGTGAAACACACCCGCAGACGCAAACTGGAACACCAGCCATACCCAGATCAGATTTTCATGGTCTGCCGCAGAAATAATCATCGATTTGCTGACAAATCCGCTGAACAGCGGGAACGCAGATATGGACGCAGCCCCGATAATACAGAATAGGCAGGTCAGCGGCATGGTTCGATACAGGCCGCCAAGGTCGGTACACCGCGTCTTTCCCGTCCGTTCCATCACTGCGCCCGCAGACATGAACAAAAGCGCCTTGTACAGAATATGACAGAACGCATGGGCGGCTGCCCCGTTAATCGCCAGTTCGGATCCAATGCCGATGCCGCAAAGCATGAAACCGACCTGGTTAATCAGGCTGTAGGCCAGCACCCTGCGGATATCGTTCTCGAGCACCGCATAGAAAATCGGAAGCGCCGTCATGGCAACCCCCAGCCAGATAAGCAGCGGTGTGCCCGGAAACATTCGGGCCATGACATACACGGCACTTTTGGTGGTAAATGCACTCAAAAAAACAGCACCGGTTGCGGTGGCTTCCGGATAGGCATCTTTGAGCCACCCGTGAAGCGGCATCACCGCAGCGTTCACCGCCACGCCCACGAAGATAAACCAGGATGCGGTTGACTCCAGACCGATAAAGCTGAATGTCGTCGAGCCGGTGGCCCGGATCTGCAGGATAATCCCGGCAAGCAGGGAAAGCCCGCCAAAAATGTGAACCATGACATACCGAAACGCGGCCTGCTGAGATGCGTCTGTTTTTCGGGCCAGGATGAGAAATGTGGATGCAATGGCCATGAATTCCCAGAACACATACAGGGAAAAAAAGTCGGCTGAAAAGGTGACGCCGATGGCACTGCCCGCATAAACCAGTGCCGAGACATGCTGGACCTTATCCCTGACCTTCAGTGAAAAGATGACACCGATGAAGGTGGCAATAATAAAAATCGTACCGAATATCCGGCTGAGGCCATCTATCCGTCCGAGAACCAGTTTATAGCCGAAAGCCGTGGTATACTCCCAGTACACCCCGTTCGGTACACTGTAAAGCGTGATAAAGGCGATCACCGGCAACGCCAGCATGTAGACAGGCCTGAGCCGATCACTAAAAAACGGAATAAAGAGTGCGCCAACAATAAAAATAAGGGCCGGTGGAAATGAAAAATCGGGTACTGGATACATGATATCCCTGCTCTTGTGCTATATTTTTTTATTGGTCATAGTAGGTTTCGTCACGTTTGATCAGGTGCCGCAGCCCTTTTGCGATGAAAATCAGCATGACGCATGAAATAAACCCGTAAAAGGCGTAAAACTCGTAAGCATTCCCCAGACAGATATGATCGTGTTTGTGAATAAAAAAATCCGCCCCGAGAAGCACAACCAGTGAACCATAAAACCCCTTTAAAAACGTACTGACCGTTTTTTTACTGTCGAAAAACCTCAGTTCCTTTTCCCGGCTGTACAGGTAGACCCATCTGCAGACCAGAAAAAAAAACACTGCTGAAACTGTTGCTGTGAGGACATCGTTCATTGAACCCTTCCTTGCAGGTCACCCATGCATGACGGTTAAAAAAGATGGATGCCAAAAAGAAACCCGAGATACAGCCAGGCGATCACAAACACCACCCAGAAAGCGGTTCTGTAACCGGGCACAGCTTCGTGTCCCAGTTCCATCAGCTCTTCTTTTGGAGTCGCTTTTTCCATAGGACTTATCCTCCGATCAGACCCGCTGCCGTCATTTCCGCCAGTCTCAGAAACGGTTGCGGGAAGAAAAACAGTACAACGGAAATCATCGCCGTTAGGCTGAGCGGAACCAGGCACCAGGTCGGCACTTCATCCACCCTATTCTCAAAAAGAGACGCTTCTTCTGTGCAAAAAAACGCCCTGTAGACGATCGGCAGAAAATAGGCGGCATTCAACAGGGAACTGAACAGAAGAATAAACAGAAAAAACAGCTGACCGGCCTCGATGGTGCCCAGCACCAGATACCACTTACTGATAAAACCACCGCAGGGCGGCAGACCGATGACACTCAGCGATCCGATGAAAAAAGCGGTCATGGTGATAGGCATTCGCTTCCCGATCCCCACCATCTCACTGATGTTCTTGATACCGGATGCCGCAAAAATAGCCCCGGCGCAGAAAAAGAGGGTCACTTTTCCGAATGCATGCATGGCAATATGCAGGATTCCCCCGGTGACCCCCAGGGGAGACAATAGGGCGACCCCCAGAATAATATAGGAGAGCTGGCCGATGGTCGAAAAGGCCAGCCGACGTTTGAGTCCATCCTGGGAAAGGGCGATGAGCGATGAGGTGATGATGGTAAAAGAAGCAATATAGCAGACCATGGTGTTGAGATCAAATGACAGCAGAAACGCGGTTCCGAACACGCCAGTGATTACCCGGGCCACGCAGAACACGCCGACTTTCACGACAGCCACCGCATGAAGCAGCGCACTGACCGGTGTCGGTGCGACCATGGCAGCCGGCAGCCAGGAGTGAAACGGCATAACCCCGGCTTTGGCAAAGCCGAACACGAACATGACTAGCAAGACGCCCGCAGTTCCTCGGCTCACCTGTCCGGCCAGAATTCCATCTGGTGCAAAGGCCAGCGTCCCGGTTTTGGCATAAACGAACAGCAGAGCCGGAAGCACAAGGGCAATGGAGCCACCCAGGATGTAGAGCAGATATTTCCGCCCAGAGGATCGTGCTTCCCGGTCCTGGTGATGGGTAACCAGGGGGTAGGTGGCAAAGGAGAGGGCCTCATAAAACAGATAGAGGGTCAGCAGATTGGCGGAAAAAGCCACCCCGATGGTCGCTGACAGGGAAAGGGCGAAAAATGAAAAATACCGGGTCTGGCTGTGCTCGTCCAAGGTCCGCATGTAACCGATGGAGTAGGCGGAGGTAAGAATCCACAGAAACGAGGCGATCAGGGCGAACAGCAGGCCGAAGGCATCGACCCTGAACCCGATGGCCACATTCGGCGCCACCTCGACCAGCGTCAGCGAAAGGCACCTGCCGTCCAGCACCACCGGCAGCATGGAGGCGATGACACAAAACTTTGCCACCGCCGCCACAAAGGTCCAGGTTTCTCTGACATTCGCGTTTCTGCTGGAAACGATGACAGGAACCGCACCCAGAGAGATCAATACTGCCAGCAGAGGTTTCACCGAAGTTATCATTTCCATGTTCATGACTCGCTATCGTCTCACAGTAATAAGTCGTTCACGACCCGATCTGAGCGGGTATGGCGAAGGTTATCAGATGTTCTACAAGGGTTCCGGAAAAGAGCCCCAGAATGACCAGGCCGGCAGACACCATGAGAAACACCGCCACCATGCTCACCGGCGCTTCTGCCATGGGCACAGCGGTTCCGCCATGGCCGTGGCCGCCCCCATGTCCGTGGTTCCCGTCATCAAAGGGTTCATAATGAGCGATCTCGAAAATCCGGAAAAACAAGACGGCATTCACAAGACTGGAAAACAAAAGGACAGCCACAAACAGATAATGCCCGGCCGCAATACCGCCGGAAATCAGATACCATTTGCTGAAAAAACCACAGGTGGGCGGCACACCGATCATGGACATGCCTGCAATGACGATGCCGATCATGGTATACGGCATTTTTTTAAAAAGCCCCTGAAGCCCGTCGTACCGGTCGGTTTCCAGTTGGTAGGCGATGAGGCCGGCGCCCATGAACGCGGCCAGGGTCATGGCCGCATCATTGACAATGTGCAGGATGCTGCCTGTCATCCCCAGGCGGTTGCCCAGCCAGAAGCCGCCGACCATGTAACCAACTTCAGCGATAATGATATAGGTGAGCATCTGCTTGATACGGGTCTGGGACAGGGCCAGAATGCCCCCCATAAAGATGGCGATGACGGCCACCCAGACAATGGCCTTCTGCAGGGCGGGAAAGGCGAAGACATAGTCCGGGGTAAACACATAGAGCACCACCCTGACCATCACATAGATCGAGACCTTGGTGGTCAGGGCTGCCACGACCCCAATGGCCGGATTGGGCGCATGGGCATAAGCGTTGGGCAGCCATCCATGGAGCGGGAAAAGGGCCATTTTCAGAAACAGGCCGGTGAGGCAGACAATCAAGGCCAAGAGGACCGTGCCCGATCCGGCAACATGGGGAATGAACCGGGCGATATCCGCCATGTTCAGTGTCCCGGTCTGCAGGTACAGGTAGCCCACGCCCAACAGATAGAACGAGGCGCCGATGGTTCCCATGAACAGGTAATTCAAGGCGGACAGTGCGCTCCGGGGGCTGCCCAGGCCCAGCAGGGCATAGCCGGTCAGGGAGGCGATTTCCAACAGCACATACAGGTTAAACGCGTCACCAGTCGCCACCATGCCCACAAGGCCGGCAACAAACAAAATGTACAAGGCATAAAAGGCCGGTGCCTTGGTGCCGAACTCCCGGTCCACCGCAGGTTTGTTACCGATCAGGTTCAAAAATCCAACAGCGGTGACCACCACCAGGACCAGGCCGCTCAGGGTATCAATGCGGTACTCGATCCCCATGGGCGGCGCCCATCCGGCAAGTGTGTAGATCACCAGCTTTTCCTGCATCACACGCCCGAGAAGAAGGATGGACGAAACCAGGGAAACACCGAGCGAGGCAACGGAAACGGGAAAGCAGTACGTTCGGTTGTACCACCCGACAATCACCACCACCAGTGCGGATAACAACGGAACAACAATTACCAATGCCGGAGTGTGCGCTATCATTTCGTGTCTGCCTGCTCTCTGATCTGTTCGTTCAAATCATCCTCTTCCAGCGTACCATAGGCCGCATACACCTTCAGGGCCAGGGCCAGGGCCACACCCAGGGTCGCGACCGATACCACGATGGCGGTCAGCATCAGCACATGGGGCAGCGGGTTGATATAGTCGGCAGCCCGGATGGCCGCCGCAGAGGCGTCATGGCCGTGGCCGTGCTGAAGGATGGGCAGGGTGCCACCTTTTTTAAATGCTGTTGACACATAAAAAAGGATGATCGATGTCTGGAAGATATTCATGCCGATAATTTTTTTTACAATGTTGGTTTTGGCAATCATCGCATACAGGCCGAGCATCATCAGGATGACGTAGGCCCAGTAGTTGTATTTACCGATGATAAAATCCAGAAAGCCGTCCATAATCAAAGCCCTTCGTCATGTTTTCCGGATGAGGACAGATTGTAATAGATCCAGATCATCACGGCCATGACCGCCAGGGCCACCCCGACCTCGATCATCAGAATACCGTGGGATCGTGCCATGACAGGATCCCCCCCCAGCAGCGGCGCCAGGGCACTGTAGTTGAGAAAATCAGCCCCAAAGAGCATACACAGGGCCCCGGTACCTGCATAGATCAGCACGCCGAGTGCCGCTGACACAGAGGCAAACCGTTCGCTCACCCGGCGGATGGCCCCGCGCAGGTCATGGGTGAGCGCATAGAGAATGATGGATGCGCCAAGAATGACGCCACCCTGAAATCCCCCGCCAGGGCTGTGGTGTCCGTGGGCCACGACATAGAGGCCGAAAAGCTGGATAAACGGGATGATCAGCCGGGCCGACGTCATGATGATGGTATCATGGGGCGTCCAGTCCGAATCAATCCGTTTGAACACCGCCGAATCCTCGGGCGGCAGTTTCCCCCCTGCTTCAATGTGAAGGGTCACGCCTGTGGGCAGGTGACGAAATAGCTGGATCTTCGGCTGCCGGTTCCGCCGAACCCGCAACAGAAAAAAGCAGGCAAGGCCGGCGGAAAAAATGACGGCTGTTTCAAACAGGGTGTCATACCCGCGATAATCCGCCAATACCGCAGAGACCAGGTTCGGGACAGCCATGTCGCTTTCCGCATGGGTGATATAATACGGAGACAGATGGGTACTCGCCGGCGAATTGACATCGCCCCATCCGGGAAAATCCATTGTATAAAACAGGAACACACCGCCGCACAGCAGCACTATCAGCAGACCGATCCGTTTCAATCCTTGGTCCTCCTTGTGGTATGAAACACCGCAGCAACACAGAAAACCGTACTGACCCCCGCCCCGACAGACGCTTCCGTGAATGCCACATCCACCGCCCCCATCACGGCCCACAGCAGGCACATCATAAAACTGTAGGCGCCGAACACAATGGCAGCCCCCAGCAGGTCCCGAACGGTCAGCGCACCAATACCGCAAATAATGACCAGTGTGAGCACGACAAATTCAATCTGCCAGATCATGCGTCACCCCTTCTGGTTTTAGATTTTCGCCAGGGACGCATCCCCGCCCGCATGCCCGCATCCACAATAGCATGCGTCGCCGTGGGGCTGGTCAGAAAAACAAATACGAAAATCAAGAGAATTTTGATCCCTGTAAGCAGAGAACTCATTGAAAAATGATGAAATATCGCGAAAACAGCCAGGCCGATCATCGAGAGAATCAGCCCCATGGTGTCGAGCATCCCCGCCGCATGGAGCCGAGAGTAAAAATCAGGCAACCGAAGTATGCCGATCGACCCTCCGAGAAAAAATACAAAGCTGAGCATAAGAAGCGCGACCGTCACGATCGTAATGAGCATATCCATATAGCATCTCCATTGACAGGAAAGGGAAACCCGCCTGGCCCGTTCCAGCACCCCACCATAAGGCAGTGCGGCTGGTTAGCGTTTCCCCTCATCTGCCAGACCTTTTCGTTTCTGGAAATACCGGGCCGCTGCCAGCACCGCGATAAAGTTCAGCATGGCATAGGCGAGCGCAATATCGACAAACATATCCACCCGCTCGTAGATCAGACCGATCAGAATCAGCAGCACGGTGGTCTTGGTGCCGATGGCATTGACGCCCATCATCCGGTCCAGTACAGTGGGCCCCGCCACTGCACGGTAAAGTGGAATTATCATGAGAAGGGCAAGCGCTACGCCGCAGATGCCGAAAAACGTTTCCACATGCATAACCGACTACTCCCTGAACACGTGTTGGATCCGCGCTTCCATTTCTCCGGGAAGACCTTTTGCGGATGCATCATAAAGGGCATGAACGGCAAAATCGCCAAACACGGTCGCCTGTATCGTAATGGTACCGGGCGTCAGGGTGATCGAGTTGGCAAAGGTTAAAATCGCCATATCGCTTTTCAGACCGGACCGGAACCGGACAATCTGCGGATTGATCCGCTCGTGCAGGCGGGGACTGAACACCAATGCCAGCACCTGAAAGTTGCAGATCACAATCTGAGACATCAGCCAGGGGATATAGCCGATAAACCGGATCCACTTCCCGGCTACACCATCGAAATTTCCAGAACCAAAGAGCAGGTCGCTGGAAATAAAAGAGACGATCCCGCATGAAACAACACCCAGCGTGAGGTGGAACCGATCAAAACGACCAGAGAGGATCGCCCATATCACCAACAACACGCCAAAGGTTACGAGAAATGCGACGGGATGCACACTCCGGAATTTCACCGGTTTTACCTGAGGAGCTGCCTCCTGCTGCGTCATGTTATTCACCTCCACCCCATGGATCTCCGGAACTCCGCAGGACCGCGGTTCCGCATCAATTCAGAACAATTGAGATAACCACCCTTTTACAAAGCAAGAACTATCTCTCATACGCCTCAATGTCAAGAGGTATTGCACAATCCCCCAGGGTAGCCGCATTTGGAAATCAAACGTTCAGGATTTTCAACAAGAAATCATTGTCCCATCCGGCCTAAGCCGTTTGGCCTTGATGCTTTTTTTTACAGAAGTTTCTCTTACCATCAACGGCGACGATTTCCCCATTGATCAACTGGCTGATTGATTGTACCCACTCCATAAAGCAGGCTTTAAACGCTTTGGGATCGATTCTGGCAAAGACCCGCTCGAAGGTATCCGCAGAGGGAATTCAATGCGGCAGTTTCAAAAACTTCTTGAACCATTCATGGCTGGCTTGACCGAATTCGTAAATATGAGCGAAGCTGTCAGGGTTACAAATTGCCGCACATACAGATAGCAATTTGAATAAACACCATGCTCCTCTCAATCACAGTATTCAGAACAGCATTTCCATTACATCTGCCACCGACCGGACCCCTTCCACACTGAGTCCGGAAACCGGCGCCAGTCGTTCCCGGTTTCCCGCCGGAATCAGACACCGGGAGAACCCCATTTTCCGGATTTCCTTGACCCGTGCATCCACATGACTGATCCCCCGGATCTCTCCAGTAAGCCCGACTTCTCCCATGACCACAGTACCGTCCGGTATGGGGCGATCCAGAAAACTTGATGCAATGGCCGCCACAATCCCCAGATCTACCGCAGGTTCATCAATCTTCACTCCGCCGGCCACATTCATAAAAATATCATAGCCAAAGAGCTGCAGACCCAGTTTTTTCTCCATGACCGCCACCAGCAGGGCCACCCGGTTGCTATCCAGTCCCAGAATGGTTCGCCGGGCCATACCCAGGTTGCTGCTGCTGGCCAGAGCCTGGAGCTCTACGAGGATAGGCCGGGTTCCTTCCATGGTGGCACTGACCACCGAGCCGGCCACCTGCTCAGGCCGCTCTGCCAGAAAGACTTCAGACGGATTCCCCACTTCCATCAGACCGATGGATTTCATCTCGAATACCCCGATTTCGTTAGTGGAACCAAACCGGTTCTTGACGGCCCGCAGGATCCGAAACACATGGTTTCGGTCCCCTTCAAAATAGAGCACCGTATCGACCATGTGTTCCATGATACGTGGCCCTGCAATGGCACCATCCTTGGTCACATGGCCCACCAGGAACACGGGTATTCCCGTCTGTTTTGCCATGACCATGAGCCGCATGGTGGCTTCTCTCACCTGGGTCACGCTGCCCGGAGCAGAACCCAGGTCTGCTGCATACATGGTCTGGATGGAATCAATGACCAGCACATCCGGCGGCACCGTATCCACAAGGGCCATCACCGCATCAAGGCTGGTCTCGGACAGCACCTCCATGGTGCTGCTGCTTGATTCCAGGCGGTCGTTTCGCAATTTGATCTGGCGAATCGACTCCTCGCCGGACACATAGAGCACCTTCCGGTCCGGTAGGCTGAGCCGGCCCATGACCTGAAGCATCAAGGTTGATTTTCCAATCCCCGGATCACCACCGATGAGAATCAGGGACCCCGGCACCACGCCGCCCCCCAGGACCCGATCAAACTCTCCGATGCCGGTGAGCATGCGCGTTTCCGCATCCAGAGAGACAGAACCAAGGGAGACCGGCCGGGAGCCGCCAGCAGAAATCCCCTTGATGCTGCCCGTATCCTCTGTTATCAACGCCTCTTCGGCAAAGGTGTTCCATCCGCTGCAATCCGGGCAACGCCCCATCCATCGCGGCGTCTGATATCCGCAGGTCTGGCAGCTGAATAAGGTTTTCGGCCGTTTTACCATCTGTTATATGAATCCTTTTGCGCTAAAGTGGGTGCAATTCATGAATGAATACGCTATGCTGACAGCCGATTCATGGACATAAGTCGATCACAGAAGGACACGTCATGCCCGTTTCCATATACCGCCTTCGGCGGATACTGCTTTGTATATGCGTATGGACGCTCGGACTCGCACTGGTTTCCGCCGTGCAAGCGGCATCACTTGTTGAGACTCCGTATGGTCAGCTTGAAAAACGCCTGGCTGCAGACGGCTTTGATCCGGCCTGGTTGAAAACCCTCTTTACCCGACCGGAAGTACACTTCAATCCCAAACGGGTCAGCGGGTACTTTGCCCATAACGAAAGCAAGCTGAACTACGACCAGTTTCTCACACCCTATGCCCTCAACCGGGCGCGAAAATTTGTAAAAAAACACCAGGCCCTCTTATCCCGGGCCGAAGCAGACTACCAGGTACCCGGAGCGCTCATCACCGCCATTTTTTTGGTGGAAACCAGTCTGGGTGCCTATACCGGGAGCAACCGGGTCTTCAACACACTGGCCGCCATGGCAGCCCTGTCCGACGCCCGGCCCCGTCAGATCGTGTGGCAGTTTGCAACCAAACGCAGGCATCTTTCCAGAAAAAAGTTCACGAAAAAAGCGGCTCGAAAATCTGCCTGGGCGTATACCGAACTCACGTCCCTGCTCACCCTTTGCCGAAAAGAAGGGCTTGACCCGCTTGCCATCAAAGGTTCCTATGCCGGCGCCATCGGCATCCCCCAGTTTATTCCCAGCCGGATCCTTCAGCTGGGCGTGGACGGGGACCACGACGGGCATGTGAACCTGTTTCAGCTGGAAGACGCTATTCCCAGCACCGCCAACTACCTGCGCCACTTTGGGTGGAAGCCGGGCATTGATATGGAAACAGCACAAAAAGTCCTTTACGCCTATAACCACAGCACGTATTATGTGCGAACCTTATTGAAAGCAGCCAAACAAATTAACAAAATGGAGTAATACCCGTTGCAGACAGTTGTCGTATGGGTCGGAATCGGATGTTTCTTTTTGTGCCTCACCATGCTGGCTGTAATGGACGTCCTCACAAAACAGTTCGGCAGCACAGGTAAAAAGGCACTCTGGGGTCTGGTGGCACTCATTCCATTTATCGGCTGGCTAATCTATCTGATTTTCGGTTTCCGGAAGGGGACACGGCCCTGAAAATCCCTTTAATCCGCAGGCCGCCAACTGGAATCCGGCGGGGAAAAAGGCGGTTACCGGGACGGTGTCTTCAGAAGGGTGTATTTCTTTGCCTGTTTTTCCTCGTTCATACTAACCCCGGCCTCCCGGACCATCGTTTCCAGCGAGGCTTGCCCGTTATCCGGCACCCGAATCAGTCCCACACTCACCGATATCCCATATTTTTTAGGGGACGATTCGTTATAGTCAGCCACATGCTCGCGCAATCGGGAAATCACCGTTTTTTCATTGTTCAAAGCGGTTTCTTCAATCAGGGCCATATACTCCCCTCCGCCAAATCGAGCCAGCACGTCAGTCCGGTTAAAGAAATTTTTCAGCAGCCCTCCCAGTGTGCGAATGGCTCGCGAGCCTTCTGAAATCCCAAACCTTTCGTTAATCTGAAACAGCCCGTCCAGACCCACGGACAGCACCAGCATCTTCTTTTTATGGGTTTCAGCGTCCTGCAGCGCTTTTTGCCCCTTGTCGAAAAAACCGGTCTGATTCGACAACCCGGACAATGCATCCGTGACCGTCATTTCTTTGAAATGTGAAAGCTCGGTACGGCAGGTATTATAGTCCACCCGCAATTTTTCCAGCGCCAGCATGCCGACCTTGTATTTCTGAAGGGATTTGAACAAATCCGTATCACTGGTGGCATGGGAGAGGAGAAGAAACGCCTCGTCCGGGAACGCCAGGGCCGTTGCCTGAAAATAATGTGTCGTGCCCTGTTTGGAGATTTTTGTCCACCAGTCGGAGGTTTTCTTGTGCGACGCGCCATTTTCTGACTGCCAGAATTCATCCAGGGTATCCAGAAACGCTGACAGAAATATTGAAAATCGTTCCACATTACCGGCACCGGGAATCACAAACTCCCGAAACTCATCCAGCCACTCCGGCACACTGCCGTATTCCCGATATCCCCCCTCTGCCGTTCTCTGCAATACAAGGATATCCATTGACGCCATCAAACGGGTCGCATCAAAGGTCGCCATAGCTGTCTCCTGCTGCCATCGTCACCTACTTACTCTCTCTCTACCGTCCCGCTGCCATTTCCGTCTGCTGTTCCAGCAGCTGTTCAGCCAACAGCATAAAGGCTTTTGCCACACCCACACCACTTTTCGCACTGGCCCGATGAACCACCCACCCTTTACGCCGCAGCCCGCTCAACTGCTTCCGGTCGATCTTCCATTGACGGGACTGGTCTGATTTATTCACCACCAGAATAAACGGCGTGTCTCCGATAACCGCACCCGCCTGCTCTTTCAGCTCAACGGCAGTGCTCAAGGTAGCCGGACGATTCCCGTCCGCAACGATGACGAGGGCGTCCATTCTCTTCAGGTAAGCGGTATTCAGTTTGTGATACGGGTCCACTCCCGGCAGCTCCCATATCTCAAGATTCATATCCCGATCCTCAAACCGAATTTTCTTCTGGTCAATATTTACACCGGCAAGGTGGGTATAGTCTTCAATGAAACGGTTTGAGACAAATCGTTGAACCAGGTTGGTTTTACCCGAGGCAAAAGCGCCGAGCACGCAGATTCTTTTTTTCATTTCAGCAACCGGATCAGCTGCCGGTTCCGGTACTGCTGTAATGGCATGGGCGGAGGCTGTTTCCAGAATTGATGCAGTATGATCCTCACCCTGCGTAACGCATTCTTCGTCCGCATCCATTTCTTCAGCCGCACAACTATCACAGAGGAGCTTTCCGGGTTCCACCGGCTCCCCACACTGAAAACAGATCGGACCGACATCCGGCGCCTTGAAGGAAAACACCGTCTCCTCGTCGACAGGAAAATCCGCCTCAGGAGCGTTTTCCGCAGTCTGCGTCGGCGAGATTAGCTCGATCTGTCTGCCAAAGGCCTCTTCTTCACCAACGAATTCCTCGTTCAACAGGCTGGCACCCTCCGGTTCATCAACCGGTTTTTCCAGTTCCAGGGCCTCGTCAACATCATCTGCGGACAAGGGTTGGGTGGCTTCGTAGGGTCCAGGCATCGGCATGACCAGGGTAGACTCAAGCGCCAGTTCGGCCTGCCCTCTCGCCAGATCTGCCGGCCGTTTACCCTGGATCAGATTCTTGAGCCCGATGCTCTCCTTCTCCATGTCAGCAAAAAACATCTCTTTCATATGCCGTTCAAGCTGAAAGGTCGAGGTACGCAACTTCATGTCGAAAATGCAGTCCTCGATATCAAGGCGAATTTCGGCACAGGACTGATACCGATTCACTGGATTCCGTTCCAGAGCATGCTCAATGATGCCGCACAGGGATTTTGGCAGATCCGGTGCGACGACGTCCGGTGGGATATAGTCCATCTTGTTAAGCTTGGCCAGCACCTGGTACATATCGCCTTCAAACAATCGCCGTCTGGTCAGGAGCTCGTACATAACACTGCCCAGGGCAAAAATATCCGACCGATGATCGATTGACCCTTCAAACGCTTGTTCCGGGGACATGTAGGAGAATTTCCCCTTGATCGTTCCGAACTGGGTATTAGAATTCTGGCTTTCCGCCTTGGCAATGCCAAAATCAATCACTTTTACCTGACCGTCATAGGTGATAAAGATGTTGGCCGGACTGATATCCCGGTGGATAATGTTCAGCGGTTCACCGGAAAGGTCTGATAGCTGATGCGCATAACTGAGTCCGGCGCAGACCCGACTGATGATGAGCAGTGCGTCTTCCACCCGAAGCGCTTCTCCGGTGGCGTTCCCATGATTCATGATATCCCGGAGGCTTTTTCCGGACAGACACTCCATGGCGATGAAATAATCGTCACCCGCCTTCCCGAAATCGAATGTCTTGACAATATTTTCATGCTGGAGAAGTGCGGCCAGACGCGCTTCGTCAATAAACGCATTGACCAGATTCTCATCTTTCGTCAAATGCGGGAGGATCCGCTTGATCACAACAATCTTTTCAAACCCTTCTTCCGCCGAATAAACAGCCCGATGTACCTCGGCCATTCCACCCACAGCGAGTTTATCCAGAAGCTTGTAACGACTGTGCTGCATATTGTGCTTTCCCCCCGTACCCGTCGGCGCAACGCCATGTCGACCTGCCGGGACCTACTGATGAGACTCAGGCATCCTGCCTGTTATGTAAACCATAAAGATTTATCGAAGGTACCTGTGCTTCCAATAAAGATCCACCATATATAAAATCAAATTCATTTACAATCAACCGAATAAAATCTAATTTATCAAGTATATTCTAAAAGCGTTTCAGTGTTTCCTTTTTTTTCTCCGGCGTTTTATGGATGCCTCATTCTCGGCAATCAGCTCCTCGACAGACTGCTCGCCTGAAAACAAAAGGGTCTGCGCATAGTCCGCACGCCCGACCGTGAGTACGTCAACCGGTTTTCCAATATGGGTTTCTATATCGGCCAGCAAGGTTTTTTCCTTAGGACTGCAGAAACTCAATGCCACCCCTTTACGCACACCGCGGCCAGTCCGTCCCACACGATGGACATAATTTTCCGCAACCTCCGGCAGGTCATAATTGATCACCCCGTCCACATCCGGAATGTCAATCCCCCGGGCCGACACATCGGTTGCCACCAGCAGACGCACCTCATCTTTCCGCATGGCATCCATGACCGCGAGGCGCTCGTTCTGATCCTTGGCCCCATGAATGCTGACCGCCGAAATACCAACCCGGTTCATGGCGTTTACCACCCGTTCGGCCCGCACACGCGTACGGACAAAAATCACCAACTTGCTGTCCGGATGTTCCCGGATATACCGTTCCAGAAAAAACCGTTTATCGTCCATGGCCACAAAAACAACCGCATGGGACACATTTTTTGACACCGGGTCTTCCGGAGAGATCTGGATACGAATGGCGGCGGTATTCACCTGGGTATAGGCAAGCTTCTTGATTTTCGGGTTGATGGTGGCAGAAAAGAAAAGCGTCTGGTGCCGGCGGGTGAGTTTTTTTTTGACAGACCGGATATCGTCGATGAACCCCAGATCCAGCATCCGGTCCGCTTCGTCGAGAATCAGGGTATCGACCCGGTCCAAACGGATGTATTTCTGATGAATAAGATCGAACATCCTTCCGGGCGTCGCAACCAGTACATCAATACCGTCCTGGAGTCTACGGACTTGCGCATCCTGCGCCACGCCCCCGTACAGGGCAAACGTCTTTACTTTCGTATGTCTGGAAAAAGAATTGAAGACGTCCCCGATCTGAGCGGCCAGCTCCCGGGTGGGCACCAGAACAAGGCACCGGATGCCGTAGGTGCGCCGGCTTGATTTGAAACGGTGGATCCGATCAATCACCGGAATGGCAAAGGCTGCGGTTTTGCCGGTTCCGGTGGGCGCGATGGCCAGTACATCTTCGCCCTTCTGGATGGAGGGGATCGCCTTGTACTGGATATCCGTGGGCCGTTTGAACCCTGCAACCTTCAAATTTTTCTTGATGCTGTCTGATATGTAATACTGATCAAACTTCACCCATGCCTCCTTTTACATTCCGGGATCCACCATCTGGTTTCAACAGACAGGGTACCACTGTCCGCAAGGAATCACAAACCGCTTTCTCATTTCAAACAAGCGCTCCCTCCTATCCATTTTGTCCTTGATACCTGCTGAAATAACAGCGTATGGATAAAACCAGCTCAATGAAAGGAGGCTGCAGGCCATCCTTAAAACCGCTTACCTGTCATCTATCTGATAGCATTGAATAGCTAATTCGATAAAAGATCCAGATAGATGCGCTGAAGCCCGAAAAACAGGAGCGCCTTCATGATTGAAACCCTGATACTCTATTCCGGTGTGGGTGCCATTGCCGGTGTTCTGGCGGGTCTTCTCGGTATTGGTGGCGGGCTTGTCATTGTTCCCATGCTGGTGTTCTGCTTTACCCGGAATGCCATACCCCCGGAACTGATCATGCATCTGGCCCTGGGCACCTCCCTTGCCAGCATCATGTTCACCTCCGTCTCCAGCCTGCTCGCCCATCACAGGCGCGGAGCCGTGCGCTGGTCTGTGGTTCAACGCATCACCGGCGGCATTCTCATCGGCACATTTCTGGGCGCCTGGGTTGCGGCACAGATGCCCACGCTGTATCTGAAGGGATTTTTCGTTGTCTTTCTTCTGGTGGTGGGCACGCAGATGGCACTGGATAAAAAACCGAAACCCAGCCGCAGCCTGCCCGGTTCAGCGGGAATGCTGGGTACCGGGACAATGATCGGCGGGGTCTCCAGTCTGGTGGGGATCGGTGGTGGTAGCCTTTCGGTTCCCTTTATGGTCTGGTGCAACATCCCCATTCACCAGTCCATCGGTACGGCATCCGCCATCGGGTTTCCCATTGCCATTGCCGGGACCGCCGGATTTATTCTAAACGGCTGGAAAAACCCGCTGCTGCCTGCCTGGTCTCTGGGTTATGTCTACCTGCCCGCGCTGGCCGGTATTGTGATGTTCAGCGTGATCACCGCACCGGTGGGCGCCATGCTGGCCCACCGACTGCCCGTGGCAAAACTCAAACGGATCTTTGCCGGTTTTATTTTTATCATGGCGATTCGCATGGCCGCTGGCATAATTTAGAAAGGTTCAATTTCCACGCATGCGGAAACGTTCCTTATGCCCGATGCCGATGGCAGACAACCGGTTCTGCTTCATATGGGGAATCACCACCGTATTTCTGGCAGCCATACAGCAGATCAACCCGGCTCCTGGTACCAGGGTCCTTAGTTTTTCCGACTGTCCGTCCGGGCCGATTTTCAGTAAATCATCGGATCCGCCGCGAAGGGTGAACAGGTGCTGTTTCCCGTCCGCAGCCAGCCCAAATAAGGGCCCCATCGGCGCGGACGCACGGAGAATGCGTTTTTTTTCAACGGATATAAACAGAAGCCGGCCCCGTCGTTTTTTATTTCCTTCACACGCCACCACCAGTTCCCCGCCGGACATCACCAGACTGACGGGCTTCATCAGAGCAGAGCTGCTGATCCAGGGGAGCAGCGCTCCGTTTTCGAGCTTATAGATCAGCCCTGCGGACCGGTCTGACACAAAGACCTCCCCCTTGTCACCCCCTGTCACTCCAGTCAGTTCCGCAGCACCGACTGCCGGAATCCGGTTGACCACCCGGGCTGAAGAGATCGCCACCACGGCCAAGGTATCAATATCCGCCACATACAGGGCATCTCCGACAACAGCCATGCCGCGCGGTGCATTCAATCCCTGCACCCAAAGGGTCTTTTCCACACTCCCGTTTGGCCGGACACGGCTGATGAAGCCGTTCCCATCTTTTTCCATCACCCTGCCGTTCACGTTTGCCACATAAATACAGCCGCGCCGATGATCCCAGGCAGCCGCAGACGGTTCGCGGAACATGCCCCCGACTTCCCAGAGGTTCACCGATTTGGGCAATTCCCGCACCGCCGGCGCCTGGGCATAAACCGTCGGTACCCCCATCAGGCAGCTTATCAGCATGATCACGCAGCGAAAGACCATTATACCTCCATTATCTATTAACTTTTCACAATTTTCTTTCCGTTGAAACGGTGTAAACAGCATACCCGGGATCCAAACGCCAGGAAACCGCGAAAAAAAGATCCTGCAGCTGATTGTCAGCTATCAGCACGTACGATGGCTATCATCGCCTTTGTCCGGATCCGCTTCAAACCGCTGAAACACCACGACAACCGCCAGTACATAAAAGACCGCCACAACCCCGAGGCCGGCACCCAGGGCCATGGGTGCCACCAATGCCACGCGGATCACCACGGCAGCCACGGCAAAGGCGGAATTCCGGAAAGCGATCCGATAATTCTGCGTATAAATCAGCGCGATCAGAACCATCAGCACATCACTGAAAATCAGGACCGTAAAAAACCGTTCAAAGACGCGCTCAGGGTGCCCATGCAGCACCATGGTGACAAGATTATTCAAACAGATCCACGCAAAGGAGAAAAGAAGCACCAGGGCAATTCCCTTTTTCACCCGGATAAAGTCGCCGGCTTCGGTTTTTGGAATTCCAACCGGCTCTTCTTCGGCCATGCTCTGATACACGCAAATCACCGCAAAAATGATAAGCGCTCCCATCGCGGTCGCCCCCACATCCGGCAGAATCCCGACGGCTTTATCCCAGGTCAGGGGTTCTCCCACATCCGCGATTTGCTTGAAGGTCCCCCGCAGCAGGATCAGGGAGAGAATTTCAAACTGCTTGCCCACAGAGGCGGTAATGGACTGGACAAAACTAAAGACCAGGCCAACGGATTCAAACACCAGAAGCAGGGTAAACGACACTTCCACCGCCACCAGATGGTTTGTGGACACCCGTATCTGGAGCGAACCCGGCAGAAGGTTCCATCTCGCCGCCTCGATCAGGCAGAGGGAAATAAAAAACGCCAGCAGAAGAAGCCCGCCCTGAACCCGGCGACACGCCCCGCTCTCCCATAAACGGGCAATCCGATCAAACAGGGTTTCAATCCTAAACAGCATACAGCCTCCGCATATGCACCTGATAAACGCTTCATACAGACCTTTTTACCCAACCATTTAAAACCATGATAGAGACACGGTATCAACGCATTGAATCTTTCATACCCTGGGCGTGCTGTCCACGTTAAATGTGCGCTAGTAGCCCTGATTACAACGGCAGAAGTTTTCAGTTATGCGCAATCTGTTTTGCCGTATGACACCATCATCCTGGCAGTATCGTTGCCAAGCTGTCACAATTATCCTATGATCAGGTTACCGTGATTGACGGATCAACAACGACACCTAAAGGATCCTGTATTGATGGAATCCCTGCACCAACCCCATGACCGTTTCTTTAAATCGGTATTCACCCGGACGGAAACCGTGATTGAATTTCTCAATCTGCATCTCCCCCAAACGGTTCGGGATCTCTTTGACATGGAAACCATTGATTACGCGAATGACTCCTATGTGGATCCGTCCCTTGCCGCAACCCAATCCGATCTTCTCGTCAAAGCGTACCTGAAAGACGGCACACCCGGTTTCATCTACATTCTTTTTGAACACAAAAGTCACCCGGATCACATGGCGGTCTTTCAGTTGACCCGCTACATGCTGAATATCTGGGATATGGAACGGAAAAAGAATTTCGGTGAGCCGTTCCCGGTGATCATTCCGTTAATCTTTTATCACGGAAAAACCCGGTGGCGTACCGTTTCGACATTTCGAGACTATTTCAATCACTACCCGAAAGCACTTCACCCCTATGTACCGGATTTTACCTGCCTGTTCTGGGATGCCACGGCCTTTTCCGATGAGACGATTCGCGGTGGTGTGTTCCTGAAAGCGTCGCTTCTGCTTCTGAAACATATCATGCAAAAAGATCTCGCAGATAAACTACCGGAAATTCTTTCTTTGATGAAACCTGTACTCCAGGAGTCCTCCGGATTGAGATTTTTTGAAACCATGCTACGGTATATCCTTAATGCAGCACCGGATGATCGGATCAATTATGAACAATTGACAGCTGCCGTCGACGCGGCAGTGTCACAGGAAAAGGGAGAACAGATCATGCCCACAATTGCCGACCGCCTCAGAGAAGAAGGGTTGCTGAAAGGGATGCAACAGGGGATGGAAAAAGGAATGCAGCAGGGCATACAGCAAGGGATGGTCAAAAAGGCACAGGAATCTGTGATAGATACCCTGGAGTTCAAATTCAGCCAGATTCCCTTCCATACCATTCATGCCATTCAAGAAATTGATAACCTGGAACGGTTGAAACAGCTTCACCGCCTTGCCCTGCAAAGTGAATCCCTGGCAGATTTCAACCAAAACCGCTCTGAAATGGGAAATGACCTGCCCAGGGCCTGAACCCGCATACCCGATACCCGAGCACAGGGTGGTATCGCCACGCCCCTTGAAAAGGGCATCTGCCGCGCCATCCGTTAGGCAGAAAGCACCACAGCCATTCGGCTGGTGGCGGTGGCAATCAGCCGCCCATCCGGTGTGCGGGCCTCTCCCCGCATCATGATATACCGCCGGGACACCTCCTGCCGGAATACCGTGACAATCAGTTTTTTTGCCTTCACGGCCAGGGGCCGAAGATAGGTCGTGTTCAGGTCCAGCGACGTGGTTACCCCTTCGGTCTCCAGAATGGAAAAAGGGCCGAAGGCATTGTCAAAGGCAGCAGATATCCATCCGCCCTGCATCGTACCGGCCGGGTTGGTGAAATCGGAAGTTGTCGGCACCTCGATGGAAAAAGACTTGCCCGGGGTGTAGCCCAGGTGTTTCACCTTCATATGGGTGACGCACAGGGGCGGTAAGGTCAGGCTGGCGGTCTCCGGGCCCAGGCGGTTCATGATTTTCCGGATCTCTTGATGGTATTCAGTCAGATGCGCTGTTTTTTCCGGCTGACGCCTGTTTCCCGCACCGGAAACCGAAATCTCCCCTTTCAGGTATAACCGGGCCTGACCGGTGATTTTTACGCGATCCCCGCCTCTTTGGCAGCGCAGTTTCCCGCCCCGCGCTGATACCTGAAGCGCCGTGAATTCGGTTTTTCCAGTACGCCCTTCCCAGTACGGCACCAAGGTGCAGTGGGCAGAACCGGTCACCGGATCTTCATTGATTCCCATCCGGGGTCCGAAATAACGAGAGATAAAATCAACCGTGTCACCGGGAGCCGTGACGATGATGCCCCGGGCATCCAGCCTGGCAAGGGCTGAAAACGCGGGGGTGAGTGTGCGCACCACGGACTCGCTGTCAAACACCGCCAGGTAATCCGGCCCTTTGAGTAACGCAACCGGTTCTGCCCCCAGCGCCGCTGCCAATGCAGGTATGGGCTCGCAGGGCACTGCCGGCTGGGCCGGAAAATCAAGGGTCAATCCAGCGTGCGAGCGGATTACAAACAGGTCTCCGCTAAACCGGGAGGAAAACATGAGCGGGCCTGATCCGTTTTTCAGCTCATTAAACACAACAAAGGCCGCTGCCAGGGTTGCATGTCCGCACAGTTCCACTTCCACGGTGGGAGTAAACCACCGGATCGCATACTGATTCGGTCCGGTCTTCCGGATAAAAGCGGTTTCAGACACGTTGTTTTCCCGGGCGATATTCTGCAGCAGCGAATCTTCGAGTTCCTGATCCAGCACACAGACAGCAGCCGGATTTCCGGCAAACAGCCGGTCTGTAAACGCATCCACCTGATATAAGGGAATCTGCATGGGTAGCTTTCCTTTCACATCATCACGGTTGCTTCACATCCCCCTGTCTTAGTACAGAATACACTGACCTGCAACGCGGTAATTTGACATGAACACCAATTCCCATTGCCTGCCTTTCATGAAACCGTGACCATTTTATCCGGTGAAACAGACCGTTTTCTCAACAACTGCCAGCGCATGCGGGATGAGTGGATCCGTTGCGCCGCCGTTTTTTCAGGATGCCGTAGGAAAGAAAAGCACTCCATCTGAGGCAATTTCCAGCAAACCCTTTCTTCCCGCTGTCCACGCGGTTTTTCTTGAATCAAGCACCACCATGGTATGACCGCCTGCCGCCACATGGATCAGGGTAAAGCTGCCGCAGAATTCTGCCCGTTTTACCGCAAACGGGATTCCCCTGCCTGCGGTATTTTCATGCAGGAACACATGGTGGGGCCTGAAGAACAGCGTACCCATACCCTCTGAAAGACCGATGCGCGTCACCCGTATCCCGTCATCCGTAATAAACCATCCGTTTTTAACGCAACCTGAAAGGGTGTTGGACAGGCCCAGAAAGGTACCGGTAAACAGGTCTTTGGGATTTTCGTACAGGGCCTTCGGTGATCCGGTCTGCAAAATAGCGCCGTCTTTCATAACAGCAATGCGATCCGAAAGCGTCAGGGCCTCTTCCTGGTCATGGGTAACGTAGAGCGTGGTCAAGGACAAGCGGTCATGGATTTCCCGGATCTCCCGGCGCAGGTCAACGCGCAGGCGAGCATCCAGGGCAGACAATGGCTCATCTAACAGCAGTACCGACGGGTTGGGTGCAATGGCCCTGGCAAGGGCCACCCGCTGCTGTTCTCCGCCGGACAGGGTGGCAGGAAAGACATCGGCTTTTTCAGACAGACGAACCAGAGACAAAAGGTCGCGGACCCGTGCCATCCGCTCTTTCTTCCCTGCTTTGCCCAGTTTTAATCCATATGCCACATTATCCGCCACCGTGCGGTGGGGAAACAGGGCGTAATCCTGAAACACCAGACCGATGCCGCGCTTTTCAGGAGGGATACGCGTGATATCCCGGCCAGCCAAGAGGAGGGTTCCACTATCAACCGGCTCAAGGCCTGCCACCAGGCGCAGCAAGGTCGACTTTCCGCACCCGGACGGACCGATAACGCAGCGAAATTCTCCTTGTTCCACAGACAAATTCACCCGAAGGGAAAAATCGCCGCAGGTATAAATCAGATCAGTTACCTTCAGCGTCAAGAGACTCTCCTCCCATCCATTCCAGTATCAGAAAGCAAGCCACGCACAGCCCCATCAGGACCGTCCCCAGAGCACTGGCGGCAAAAAAACGGTACGCCCCGATCAGCCGGTACAGGGCAAGGGGGAGGGTCACAGTATCGGGTGTGGCCAGAATCAGGGTGGCATTGATCTCCCCCATGGACAGGGCAAAGGCAAAACAGGCGCCCCCCAGCAGCCCGGAGCGGATCAGGGGCAGCTCCACGGTGAAAAATGTCCGCAATGGGCCAGCGCCCAAGGTCCGGGCTGCCATGGGCAGGGACGGGCTGATCCGTTTCAGAGCGGCAGACACGGCCCGCAGCACAAAGGGATACGCCACCACCACATGGGCGGCCACCACGGCAGCACGGCTTCCCTTGTACGCGGGAAAAAAAAGGGCAAGGCATTTGAAATATCCCAGTCCGAGCACCACAGAAGAGATTCCCATAGGCAGCATCATGACCGTTTCAGCCATGCGCCCTTTCAGTCCGTGACTGCGGGTGGTGACCCAGGCTGCAGAAAGACCCATGGGAAGCGCTGCGCAAACAGTGAGGCAGGCAAAGGTCAGGCTGTTTTTCACGGCTGTAAGAGAAAGGGCCGCACCGCCGTCCGTAAAAAGATCCAGATACCACCTGGCCGTCCAGATCAAGGGGCCAGATCGGGTGCTCCGGGCCAGAAATGATCGACCGACAAGCGCCACCAACGGCGCGGCCACCACAAGGACCACCAGCACGATATACAGCCCCCAGAACGCTTTCATGGCACCGGACAGACGGATATGCCCCGGCCGCGCAGCCTGTCCCTGCACCGCATGAGCGGCCCGATGCTGCAGTTTCACCGTCACCCAAAGCAGGCAAAGGGTCAGCACTGCGCCCACCACAGCAAGGGCTGCGGCCCTATCAAGATCCAGACTGACCCGGGCAGCGCGATATATCTCCACTTCAAGGGTGGTGTATCGCGGACCGCCGCCCAGCACCAGAACCACGGCAAAACTCATGAAACAAAACAGATAGATCAATCCTGCTGCCGAAAAAATGGCTGGCAGGAGCCCGGGAAGGGTAACCGTGAAAAAGACCCGCACCGGGCCTGAACCCAGGGTGCGTGCCGCCTGAGCCGGGCTGTCATTGTGACGTTCCCAGAACGCGCCGATCAGGCGTGCAGCCAGGGGGAAATTGTAGAACGCGTGGGCCAGAATGATGGCAAAAAAAGAATAAAGAACGGCAAACGGCGGCCGGTTCAGGTCAAACACGCCCATGACAAAGCGGTTGAGCACCCCGCTGTTTCCATAGAAGATCACAAACGCCAGGACCACAAGAATGGACGGAAGCACAAAGGGGATGGCGGTAAGGGCTTTGAGCAGTCGTTTTCCCGGAAAAGTGGCCCGGGCCAGGAGCCAGGCCCCGGGTAATCCCAGAACAAGGGAAACCCCGGTGCTGATCAGGGCCTGCCAGAGGGTAAACCCGATCACCCGAAAGGTATACGGGGCTGAAAACAGACTCACAAAAGGCGACGCGCCCTGCCCGTGTGTCAGGGCCTCCATGACAATCACCGACAGGGGCAGGTAAACCAACAACAGGGTGGGCATCAGGGGAAGGCACCAGAGAAGCCGCCTTCCCCACGCGGCAGGCGAAGATGCGATCACCGGGAAACAATGTCCACCCAGGTGGAAATCCACCGTTCACGATTTTTCAGTATTTCCGCGTGCGGCAGCTGAAGGTGCTTTTGGGGTTTCACCGCATGGGAAAAACTGTCGGGAAGCGGGGTGGCGCTGCTTGCCGGAAACATGATGTTGGTCAGGGGCACGGCTTTCTGAAACGCATCAGACAGCATAAAATCGATAAACGCCTCGGCAGCCTTGCGGTGCGGGGCCCGGTTCACGATACCCGCGCCTTCGATCTGCAGATAATGCCCTTCCTCAAAGGCAGCCGCTCTGTAGCGATCCGTTTTTTCAAACGCAACATGGTAAACCGGACTGCTGCTGTAGCTCAGAACAAGCGGCGCCTCGCCATTGGTGAACAGGCCGTAGCCAGAGCTCCAGCTGTCCGTGGTGGTGAGAATGGACGGCGCAAGCCGGGTCCAGTAATGGGGAAAATCATCACCATATACCGCGACGGTCCAGAGCAGAAATCCCAGGCCTGGACCTGAGGTGCGCGGGTCCATGAGGATAATCGATTTTTTATAGGTTTCAGCTGTCAGATCCTCGAGGGTTTTGGGGGGATTCTTGATCTGCTCGCTGTCGTAGATGATGGCAAAATAACCGTAATCAAAAGGCGTAACATGGTGGTCCGGGTCAAACTGGAGTGCCGCAGGGACGCGCGCAAGCCCGGGGGAACGATATGGTGAAAGGATATCCGCGCTTTTGGCCCTGGCCAGATGGCTGTTGTCGATGCCGATGAGCACATCCGCCCTGGGCGCGGCCTTCTCCAAAATGGCCCGCTGAAGCACCTGGCCGGAGCTTCCCACAGAGATCAACTCCACCTCTATACCACTCATCTTTTCAAAAACAGGAATGACCTTGGGGGCTAGTCCCCATTCCGACGCAAAGGAATCATACGTGTAAATCACCAGCCTGTTATCTGTTTTTTCAGCTGCATATGCGGACATTGCCGCAAAACACAGACACATCACGGCCAGTATCAATCGTTTCATCATGGGTCACCTCATTGTGTAATAGATAGGGAGATCACTGCAGGGGTTCACTGTTCTCAGTTTTCATTCCTAATGACATCCGTATGGTAGCCCGCTCTCATCAATAAATCAACCCGCACCATGGGTTGGATCAGGCGGTGCTGAAATTCATTGCGGGACCGTAGACATCGATGAGGCCTTCTTTTTTCATGTTTTGGACACCTGGAGTCTCTGTTTCAACGCCATGACCCGGGAAACGGCTTCATTGATCCGTGTTTCGGAAATTGCCCCGGAGGCAACGGCATCGACGGCAATCCGGATAATTTTACCGGGCAACGCTGCATCCGGCACCCGGCTGTTCCCGAATCCGGTTGATCGGGCATCCTGCCGAATTCCCTGGGCGTTTGCCGCGAGCGGGTTATTGGAGAAAAGCAGCAGATCAAGCCCGGCATTGAGCCCCCGGATCACGATCTCCTCCAGAGAATAATGGTGAAGTATCGCCCCCATATTCAGATCATCCGGCACCACCACCCCGTCAAAGCCCATCTCGTTTCGCAATCTGCCAATCCATTTTTCGGAAAACGTCGCCGGGGTATCCGGATCCATACCCTGATGCAGCAGGTGAGCGGTCATCACCGCATCCACACGCCCGGTTTTCACCAGTGCCGCGTAGGGTTCCAGCGATGCCTCGCTCCAGGTGTCGGTAATGTCGACCGGCCCTATGTGCGAATCTCCCTGGGCACGGCCATGACCGGGATAGTGCTTTAAGCAGGTGAGAATCCCGTGTTCATGGAGCCCGTCCATCAGTGCCAGGGCATAATCGGCCACCCTAGCCGGCTGGCAGCCGTAGCTTCGTTCCAGACCGCCGATGACACTGCAGGGAGGCGTGGTGTCAAGGTCTACACACGGCGCAAAATCAAAATTAAAGCCATACCGTTTGAGCATGGCGCCCATGTCAGCATACTGCTCACGGGCCGCTGAGGGTGTCAGGTTTTCGGCAACGGTTTTCGCGGAATGGAATCCGGAAAATCCCTTTTCCGGATCAAGCCGCTGCACCCGGCCCCCTTCCTGATCCACAATGGTGAACAAGGGATAGGTTTTGGGTTCCTGATGAATGGCCTTCATCAGCCGTTTCAGCTGCGCGGGTCCTTTGATGTTATAGCCAAAGAGAATCACGCCGCCGATGGTACCGTTCCTGGCCTGAGCCAGCATGCCGCGGACCGTGGCCGCATCGGGATCAATCCCGTAAAACCCGATCACCACCAGCTGGCCGATTTTCTGTTCCAGGGTGAGATTTTCCATGACACCCCCTTTTGTCATCAATAAAGCGATTTTTTCTCCGTTCAGTGTATTACCCCAAGAAGCTGCCGTGATAAATCAAAAACGTAAAGATGCTGTTTGATTTATGCACTGATTTGGGTCATATCCGTCATCCGGCAAGGGCTAGTTTTCCAAGATTTTCCGGTTCTGAAACGGCAGAGGTATCATGCTTGTTGATCATAGAGAAAAAATCGAATATCAATATGTTTTTGAGAAAGGTGTCTCTGTCAACCTTCAGGAACGGAAAAAATAAACGAATGCAGGAAAAACCACAGGTATCACGCCTATCGCGCTTTCTGATGACGGTCGCCAGCTTCGTCATTGTAGTGGCTGGGATTCAGGCTGCCGCATCGATTCTGGTTCCCTTTTTTCTGGCCGTGTTTATTGCCACCATCTGTATGCCGCTACTGAATTTTACGCGCAGAAAACACATCCCCAATGCCCTTGGCATTATGTTTATCATTGCGATCATTCTGGCATCCGGTGTGTTTGTTTCATCCTTTCTGCTAACCACTCTCAATGAATTATCCATCAAGCTGCCCGTGTACCAGACACAGATTACCGCTAAAATCAGAGAACTGCTGGTGTGGTTGAACGCCCAGGGAATTGAAATCTCAAGCACCGTTGTTAATGACTATTTCAATCCCGGCACCGCGTTCAAACTTGCCGGTAATATGATCAACGGTCTCAGAATTGCACTGACAAACGGATTTCTTGTCTTTCTCACCGTGGTATTTATCCTCGTCGAGGCGTCCGGTTTCCCGCAAAAGGTGCGGGCGGCAATAGATGATCCCGAAGAATCGCTCGGCCATCTGAATCAAATCGCAGAGAATGTCAATCGCTACCTTGCCATAAAAACGGTCTTCAGTCTGATGACAGGCGTCATACTGGGCGTCATGGTAGGGCTCGTCGGCATTGATTTCCCCCTGCTCTGGGGGTTGCTGGCGTTCTTGCTGAATTATGTGCCCAATATCGGCTCGATTATCGCCGCAATCCCGCCTGTCATCCTGGCGCTGATTCAATTTGGTTATCCCACAGCCATTCTTGTCGGTCTCGGCTTTATCATTGTCAACGTGACCATCAGCACGGGCCTGGAGCCCCGGTTTATGGGCAGAGGTCTTGGCCTGTCCACCCTGATCGTGTTTCTTTCCCTGGTTTTCTGGGGCTGGGTGCTCGGTCCCATTGGCATGCTTTTATCCGTGCCCCTGACTATGATCATCAAGGTTGCCCTTGAAAGCAACGACGATACCCGCTGGATCGCGGTTCTGCTGGGATCGGCACAGACGGTTTCAAAACATGAAAAACACTAATATCCATCTTATTCAGGAGCGTTTGATATGCCCAAGGCAAGTGAACTCAAAAAAGGAAATGTGGTTGACATCAACGGTGACCCCTATGTGGTGAAACACATTGACGTAAAAACTCCGTCCGCCCGGGGAGCGGTCACCCTGTACAAGGTGAAATTCAACAATATCAAGACCGGCCAGCAGTTCGAGGAAAGCTACAAAGGGGGTGACATGCTCACCGATATGGTGATTGAACGAAAATCCATGCAGTACCTCTATGATGACGGTGACTTTCTGGTCTTCATGGACAGCGAGGATTATGCCCAGTATATGCTCGCGAAAAGCGACATGGAAGATGACACGATCTGGCTGACTGACGGCATGGAAAACCTGGTGGGGATGATCATTGAGGAAAACCTGGTGGGAATCGAATTTCCGACCAGCCTTGTGTTTGAAATCGTAGAAACCGCCCCGGCTATCAAAGGGGCCAGCGCCACAGCCCGAACCAAACCGGCGACCCTGTCCAACGGCCTTGAAATCCTGGTACCTGAATATCTGGAAACCGGAGAAAAGGTAAAGGTGAATACAGAAACGCGGAAGTATATGTCGCGGGCGTAACCCGGTTCACAAGGCCACTTATATCCACCTTGTACACCAATAAATTAACTCATCTGAAGTTTTCTGAAAATTTAAATTCTCAACTTCCGGAGCTAATTTGACCCAATGGCTAAAGTATAATAATTTGAAATAAAAGCATTAATTGACAAAAACCCCCTATTTTGATCTGTTATGTTCGACCTAAAACAAGTCAAAAAAAGGAGCTTTTTCAAATGAATGCTACTGCATGCCCTCTTGAAAGTCAAACTGTTGAGGATGAAAAGCTTGGGCGAATCAGCGCGTACTTCTTCCGGCCTAAAATTGGAGATATGCTCGATAAGGCTGGAATAACAACCGATGGGATATCGAAGTTTTTTTCAACATGTGCAAACAGCATTTAAAGCTGGTTAAAGCGGTTCAACTGAGAAGCGATGATGTTGATTGGGCATACGTCATTGGTCTTTGCCAGGTACAATTTGTTGACGCTTTTTCAACGAGAATCCGTTGCTCTGCGAGCTTTTGGGGATTTGTTCAGGTTTTGCAATGATGAACTCATCAATATTGCTTTTATCAATGCGCTGAAACGAATAATGCCGCTTGCAACAGCTGCGTTGCGTAAAGCCGTCAGCTTATCAGAAAAAAACGATTCAGGCCATCCTTGACGCCATTATGGGCGAGGCGATCTCTTTTTTGGGGTTAAAGAATCCCTCGGTACCTTTATTGACAACGGGATAGGGCGGGTAGTACTTCCCCTAAAGTTGCGTTGGTAACAGTCGATCAGATCAACGGCAATGCCGGTCTCATCCACATACACATCATCGTCTTCACGAATTTTCTGAAACGCCTGAATCCCGATGGGCAACTTTTTCATGTCAGGGTCTCCTGATGATGGCAAGGCCTTATTTTTCCAGAAAGAATAGCATAATGACAGAAAAATGCAAAGAAACCCGCCCCTGGTTTTCCATAAATCGCTTTTGCCGCTTTAAGATTAGAAACCGCAGAAACATCGGCCCGCTCATTTAATTGGGTTGACACAAACCTGCCCCCCGCTATATTTCTGATGTGTTTATCCACCCTTTTTCACGCCATCGGAGAAGGGGGATTTCTGTCATCCCGCCTGCCGGGTTGTTTTCAGGGATGGCAGTCCCGATTGACGCGTAGTGGACACGACGGCTACTGCCTATGAATATATGTTTTATCAGCCTCGGATGCGCCCGCAACCAGATTGACACGGAAACCATGACGGCGCTGGTGCGCGATGCCGGTCACCACATCAGCGACGCACCGGAACAGGCGGATGTAATTGTCGTCAATTCCTGCAGTTTTATCCGGTCTGCAGTAGATGAATCCATTGACACCATTCTGGAACTGGCCGCGTATAAACAGACCGGGAACTGCCGGCGGCTCATTGTGACGGGCTGTCTTCCGCAGCGGTATCAGGCGCCCATCGCAGAAGCGCTTCCGGAAGTGGACGCATTTCTGGGAACCGGCGCCTATGAACAGATTCTTGAAGTGATTTCCGGCCCTGACGACGCCGGCATCTGCATCCTGCCACCGCCCGGCAACAGGCCGAACCGCCACAGAAGGTTTCCTCGCCCTGCCCCCACAGCCCCGGTTGCCTATGTCAAAACCAGCGAAGGCTGCAGCCATCACTGCACCTACTGCATTATCCCCGCATTGCGCGGTCCGTACCAGAGCCGGCCGATTGACATGATCGCGGAAGAAGTAACGGAGCTGCTCACCCCTTTTGTTCAGGAAGTGGTTCTGGTGGCGGAAAACACCTCCCGGTTCGGTAGTGATCTCCTGCCGCCACAGGACCTTGCCGATCTGCTGGACGCCCTGATCCCGATCATCGGTGACCGGTGGCTGCGCGTACTTTATGGATATCCGTCAGACCTTACACCCCGCGCCCTGGAGCGGATTGGAACCGGCGCCGGTGTTGTCCCCTATTTTGACCTGCCCATTCAGCATGCCTCATCGGCCATGCTGAAAAAAATGGCGCGCCAGTACACCCACGACGACCTCCTGCGCCTGTTTGACACCCTTCGGGACCAATACCCGGATGCGGCCCTCCGGACGACCCTGATTACCGGATTCCCCGGGGAAACAGATGCAGACGTTGAAACCGCCATGGCCCTCATGGAACGGGTTGCCTTTGACCATCTCGGCGTGTTCACCTATTCGGATGGTGAAGACCTGCCCGCCCACCGACTGCCTGGCCCGGTACCGGAACCAGTGGCTCAGGAGCGGTATGATGCCCTCATGGCCTTGCAGGCGGACATCTCCCATGCCCGGAACAAAACCCGCATCGGCACCACCTGCCAGGTGCTGATTGAGGAGATGCCTGAACCCGGCACCTTCGTCGGACGGGGTCCGTTTCAGGCACCCGATGTCGATGGCGGAGTCCACATCCATGCCGACCACCTTTCCATTGGATCCTTCTGCACGGTCCGGCTGACAGAAGCCTATCCCTATGACCTGATCGGAGCCCTTATATGAGCCGCATCAAAGAGATCATCCTGTCCCGGGCAAAAACGGATCTGTCCGACATCAACCAAGCCCTTGAAGCCAACCTGACACCGTACCATACCCTTGCGAAACTGATCACCGAACATATCCTATTTGCCGGGGGGAAACGCATGCGGCCGCTGCTCATGGTGCTCACCGCACGCGCATGCGGATATCGCGGTACGGATGCCGCCTCCCTCTCCACCATGTTTGAGTATCTCCATGCGGCCACCCTTCTGCACGATGACCTTGTCGATCAGGCGGATGTCAGGCGAAACCGGCCAGCCGCCCATCTTATCTGGGGGAACTCGGAAGCGGTGCTGTCCGGAGATTATCTGCTGGCAAAAGCCCTTTCCCTTGCCGCAAAAACGGACAATCTCCGCATTATCAAGGTTATTGCTGCTATCACCGAAGACATGTCCCAGGGCGAACTCCACCAGCTGGCCAACCGGGGCCGTGTGGATCTCACGGAAGCGGAATATCTGGATGTTATTCGCCGCAAGACAGCCGTGCTGCTGGAAGCGGCCTGCAGGACCGGCGCGATTCTTGCCGATATGCCGGAGCAAGTAGAGACAGCCTGCGCAACATACGGGCACCATCTGGGAATGGCGTTTCAAATGGCCGACGACCTGCTTGATTATACGGCAGACCCGAATCAATTAGGGAAAGCCGTCGGCACTGATCTTGCCGAAGGCAAAGTCACCCTTCCCGTGATCCATTCCCTTCATCAGGCAATCATTGCCGGCGACGCTGCGGCCGTTACCACCATTGAATCCACACTGGGGGCGCCAGACATCACGGCGGAGTTATTTTCCGTATTTGTATCCTATCTGAATCAGTACGGCGGCATTGACTATACCCGAAATCAGGCAAAAGACCAAGTTGCCGCAGCCAAGTCTGCGCTGCAGGTACTTCCAGAATCCAGTGCATCCGACCTGCTGCGCCTACTGGCGGATTACAGCCTGGATCGCGAATCCTAAACCGCAACCCGACTTTTATCAGGATAGAAACATGTACGTGATTTACCCCCATCTCCGTTCGGCAACCGTTCTCTTTGCGACCCTTTTCCTTCTGGGGATCTCTGCCCATGCAGATCCTGTCAGCAGCGGCCAGGCGTCCGCGCATGGACACACCTATGTCACCCTGGGAACGGGTACAGCCAAGGTGAGAGGTCAAACGACAGATGCCCGGGAAACGGCCATCCAGTCCGCCATCCGCGCCGCCGTCAAACAGGCATACGTAGATCTCATTCCGCAGCAGCAGCTTGTGGATCACTTCTCTGCCATCCCCAAACTCCTGGGCCTTAACAGTATGCAGTTCATCGCTGACTTCAAAGTGCTGGCCGAGTTCTCTCAAGATCAGTCCTATCATGTCCTCATCGAAGCCACACTGACCGAAGCCGCGCTGCTCCGCCAGATACGCGCATCCGGGGTCATCCTTGAAGAGAAAAAAAAGCAGCACCTGCTCATTCTGGTCAGTGAATCCCATGTTGCGGATATCGAACCCAGGTACTGGTGGCGTGATATGCCATCCGTCGGACCTGCTGTTGCGGAATCCCTTCTGCAAAGCGCCCTGTCTCAAAAAGGACTAACGCCGGTTGCCCACGACATGCTGCCCACAGACGGTACCGAGCTGCTTTACCAGTTCGGACCCAATCTCAATGACAAGTCTGCACGCGTGCTTGGCCAATTGTATGGTGCGGATATTGTTATCTATGGCGCGGCCACTGCAGATGAAAGTGCCAACCGTATCGGCAGCCAGCAATCCTATACCGCAGACATCACCCTTCACCTGCTGGAAACGAAAAGCGGAAACCGAATCAATACCCTCCGGGCATCGGCTGCTGTTCTCAGCGACACGGCTGCTGAAGGCGGCAGGCTTGCCATCCAGACAGCGACGCAAAAATTAGCCGATCCGATTACCCAGCAGCTGCTCAACTGGAACAACCGGTCCCCTGAAACAACCCCCATCGCCCTGCAACTGAACGGGAAATCGTATATGAGTGCCTTTCTTGCCATTAAACGGGTCTTGAGCAAAGTTCCGGGCGTGAAGTCCATTCAACCGGTTGAAATGCAGATTGATAAGGCCGTACTCTCCATCGACTACCGCCATTCAGCGGACATGCTGGCCAAACAACTCATACTCAACGATTTCAAATCCATCGGCATCCGTATTGTATCAGTAAACGACACGATAATTATCGCTGAATGCTTTAAATCAGAACCGGTATCTGCATCCACCGGATCTGGAATCCCTGGGGACACCACCATCAGTGAAGACACGATTTCCCCCTGATGCGAGGTGTTGGGATCGAAAAAATCCGCCCCGTCTTTGGCAATGCCTACGAATCCCGTTGCACGCATCGTGGGCAACGAAAAATTCCTTGTCAAATGCGGTGTTTTCCAGTTTAATGGTGCTTATTTTTGGGGGCTTGGTATCCTGTTACGATGGGTTGAATCGGGTTTTGACCTTAAACCGTTATCTGGATAAGTGGCTACATGTATATAAAATGCTGGGGATCTCGAGGATCTATCCCGATTTCAGGGCCGGAATTCACCATCTATGGCGGTGATACGACCTGTATTGAAATACGCTCTGAAAGTGATGACATCATCATCATTGATGCGGGCACAGGTATTCGCCGCTTAGGCACGCAGCTTGTCAAAGAGAACCGGTTTAACTACCATCTGATCTTCACCCATGCCCACTGGGATCATCTCATGGGCTTTCCGTTTTTCAAACCGATCTTTATGGAACAGACGGAAATCATCGTGTACCGATGCCCGTTTCCGGAAAAATATGTGGAATCGATGATCGGGAAAGTGATGAAGCCCCCCAATTTTCCCATCAAATACTCTGACTTAAAAGCCCGGATCCGGTTTCGAAACGGCTGCCCTGATTCCTTCATGATCGGGAGCATGACCATTGAACCCATCAGCATCAGTCACCCCAACAGTGGATGCGGATATAAGTTTACGGAAAACGGTAAAAAATTTGTGATTCTCACCGACAATGAGCTCGGCTATATCCATCCCAACGGACACACCTTTGCATCCTACCGGGAGTTTGTCAGAGATGCGGATCTGTTGTTTCATGACGCGGAATACACACCAGATGATTATCTGGCAACAAAGGAGTGGGGCCATTCGGTGTATCTGCACGCGCTGGATCTTGCACTTCAGGGGAATGTCCGGCGGCTGGGCCTGTTTCACCACAACCAGGAACGGACAGACGGGGAAATAGATGAAATGGTGAGGACCTGCCAGGATCAGATCCGGTCGCAGCATAAAGACATCGACTGTTTTGCCGTGGCAGCGGACATGACCTTTACCCTCTGACCGGGGTGATGGAAACGGGGAATGAATCCCTTTGATATTCTTCTTTTCCTGAAAAACGACAAGGAATTTTCAAGCTATTGGTTCGAGACCGGCACCCCCAGTGCGCTGGTGCGCATGACCCGGGAAAAACGTTTTTTTCTGCCGGACTTGACCCGGATCACTGCCGGCGAGGAACTGCTGAACAGCTTTGATATCGAAAACATCAACCTTGTGACCCTGCTGTTTCAGACAGGATATCTGACCATCAAGACAGTG
>PDWJ01000053.1_pt1 | contig 148236 bp, 121 predicted proteins | sample 1430881 | NCBI WGS metagenome assembly PDWJ01 (sample SAMN01162460, study PRJNA174530) | Oral metagenome, whole genome shotgun sequencing project. | biome: Marine environment; feature: Marine mammal; material: Swab sample of the gingival sulcus; isolation source: swab sample of gingival sulcus...
GTTCACCGCGGCTGCCTGATGCCTGTTTCTATTTTTCTAATCTCAGGGCTCGTAGCTTATCCCTCCCATCAGGCTGTCCAATTAATTGGGTCCACCGCAGTTTAATCTATTGAATAATTAGTCGGTGTATTTCAAATGCCAGATTATGTCGAAACAATTATATCTATATGCTTAGTAATCCTATCATGGATTCTTGTTCTAAGTATTGGCACATTTCAGGATCATTTGCATAATAAATATGAAGAAATCTGGAAAAAAGTTACCTTCAGGCATTGGTTTTTCATTTTGAGAGATAATTATCCCTTTGTTCCTTTTAATTTTAAAGGATTGAAGTTGTTATTGTTTAAATCATATTTTGATGATCAAACATTGGTGAGGTTGAGGAATAGAATAAGAATTATTTTAATAAGTTGTTTGATAATAGTTGTATTTTTAATCAGTACATAGCCGAGGAACATACAGGGCAATCGCATGGGCATTTTTGATCCGTTTTTCTATAAATTCCCTTGAGCTTTCGTTTCCCTCGCGATTCATAGGATATGGTGCAAACATATCTTGAGAAGATACAAAATATCGCTGTGGCTCGCCGGTAAGCCTGTTGCACTATGAACAAAAAGGTGAGGATGCCCTGGTGCTGATTTTGTCTCGCGCCACTGGAGCTATACCGTGAACCTGGCCGCAATCTCTTTGAGCTCATCGGCGACTTTGCTTACCGCTTCGACGCTTTCTTTGACCTGTTTGCCCTCGTTGGTGATGCTCGAGGCGATAATATGCATCTCTTCGGAGACCGAGGCGGTGACCTCTGTACTCTGCTCTACGTTGTGTCCTACTTCCTCCATGCTCGTTGCGGTTTGATGTACGTTCTCACTGATTTCCTGGGTCGTTGCAGATTGCTCTTCCACTGCTGCGGCGATGGTATTTACCAGATTGTTGGTACTGGAGATAATCTCGTTGACGCCGGAGATTTCCTGTACCGTATCGTTTGTTGAAGACTGTATCCCGTCAATCTTGCCGCGGATTTCAAGGGTAGCTTCTGACGTTTGTTTTGCCAACTCCTTGATTTCATTGGCAACGACAGCAAATCCTTTTCCAGCCTCCCCGGCTCTGGCGGCTTCAATGGTGGCATTTAAGGCGAGCAGGTTGGTTTGTTCAGAGATCTCGGTGATCACTTCAGTGACCTTGCTGATATCATTTGCGGCGGTGCCAAGAGTCTCCACTTTTTCAGAAGCCGTACGGCTACGGTCAACCGCGTCTTCGACGATAACCCGGGCCTGGGCAGATGTCTGGGCAATTTCCTGTACTGTTTGGGTCATCTCTTCTGTAGCGTCAGCAATGAGGTTCATCCTGGACACGGTATCCTGGGATGTCTTGTCCAGGGTGCTCATATTGTCGCTCATCTTTTTGGCCGAAGCGGCGACTTCCAAGGTGCGTTTTGAGGCGTCTTCAATGGTGGTTCCCATGGCCTTGGTGGCCACCTTCAAGTCGCTTGATGATTGCTGCAGACTGGTGACACCAGAGACCACGACACCAATGGTGTCACGTAAGTTATTGGTCATCTTGCGTAAATTCTCTGCCAGAATTCCTACCTCATCGCTGCCTGCAATGGTGATTTGGCGGGTAAGATCTCCGGAGCCAACAATGCTGATATCATTGGAGAGGTGGTTGAGCGGGACGATTACTTTCTTAAGGATAATACCAAAAGAAACGATCCAACAACTAATGAGTATCCCAATAATGGCAATGCTTATTTCCATATATTTCTCTTCTTTTTTCAATAGGTTGGAAACTTCTTGGTGGGTGCGTTGTTCCAGCTTTTTTACGAAAGTATTGATTGGTGTCATAATGTTGGTGACATGCTGGTCGTATTTTTCGCCAAAAACCAGACTTCTTGCCTTTTCCATATCTGGGCCATCACCAGCAACATATCTGCCACTCGCATCTTTGAACAGGCCTTTGACGGCATTCATTGCCTCGGTTTCGGTATCCACCAAACCATTGGATTTTTTTGCCGCATCATCAAGCAAGGCAAATTCTTGCTGGGAAAAGCCAAGCTCTTTCATAATGTCTCGCAGGGCAATGGTTCTGCCATCTGGACGAGCCTTTTTACCATCACGAATCTTGAGAACATCCTCATAGCCTTGTTTGTAAAGCTCGTTTCCGGTACAGGCATAGGCTTGAACCAGTCGGGTGAGATCTTGGGAACTTTGCCGGAGTTCGTCGGCCACTTGGTAAGAGAGGTAACGATTTTTTTGGCTCTCGTTAAGGAGCTTGCTGCTTTGGTTGATAAGAAAGATGATCCAGCTCAGTGTAAAAAGTAACGTTAAAAAAACGGCAAAAACCACAAGAAACATTTTGCGGATTGACATGGTTTACACTCCTTTGCAGAAACCAAATGACAAGTTTTTAAGACTCCTTGCATATCAATATAATATATGTAATAGCCTCGTAAAACTTATTTTCCTGCCGTTGCTATTATCGAAAAAATTAAACAAAAGGGGTTGTATGAGAAAAAGAAATCTCCAGATGAGATAAATCTCACACCTGGGGAATCTTTTGCCTGAGAATTATTAAAAATGCAAGAAAAACCGGTACGGTTTGTTGAAAGACCGTATTTTTACGTTGCAGAAGATATTTCGAGATCACCACGTTTAATCAGGCGTTTTTCCAGCCAGTCAAAGTCCATCTTGGGGACCGAAGAGAGCAGCAGGTCGGTATGTTCATGATGCGGTCATCGAAAATACAGATCCCCGTCTGCGCGGGGACGACAAAAAAAAAACAATTTCGACTTTTTACGAGTTCGTCAAATTTACTGCCTTTGGAGGATTGCGCAAAAACGCTTCGGCTGCATCGGCTGCAAGGGGCTTGCTGTAAAGGTAACCCTGAATTTGCTGGCAGCCGATGGCACGCAAGAATTCCGTTTGGGCTGGGGTTTCGATGCCCTCGGAAATGACGCTGAGATCAAGACACTTTGCCAGGGCGACGATCCCCTTGATGAGATCCTGAGCACTGGCACTGCTTTCGATCTCATTGACAAAACAGCGATCTATTTTCAGATGATCCACCTGGATTCTCCTGAAGCGGCTTATGCCGGCATACCCGGTTCCAAAATCATCGATAGCGATACTGATATGCATGTTCCTGAGCTGTTGCACGATTTGTTCAAGATCAACAATATTTTCTCCGAACAGGGTTTCGGTGACCTCCACTTCAAGAACCCGTGGGTCAAGTCCGGTATCTGTCAGGACCTCTTGTATGGTGGCAACAAAATTGGGGTGACTGAATTGTTTGATGGATACATTTACTGCAATGCGCGGCACAGGCAGACCTTGATCTCTCCATGCTTTGGCCTGGCCGCAGGCGGTACGCAGGACCCAGGTGCCGATATCCACGATCAGGCCGAGTTCTTCGGCGACCTCGATAAATTCCAATGGTGGAACCTGCCCCAGGCTTGGGTTGTACCACCGCAGGAGCGCCTCCAGTCCGCTGATTTTACCGGTGTGCAGGTCCATCTGCGGCTGGTAATGAAGGGAAAATTCGTTGCGGACCAACGCCTGCCGTAATGAACTTTCCAGGGTCAGGCGTTTTACGGCCCGCATATTCATGGACTTCCGGTAGTAGGCAATGGTGTTCTGGCCGCTGCGTTTGGCGGCGTACATGGCCAGATCCGCATGTTTAAGCAGTTCTTCGTCGGTTTCTCCGTCCTGAGGATAGAGAGCGATACCGATGCTGAGTGTGGCCAGAATCTGATGTTCGTCCAGGGTCAGCGGCTGGGAAACGGTGTCGGCAATGCGTTGGGCGACTGCGGCTGCGTCATGCTCCGAGGCGATTTTGGGTAATATGACGATAAACTCATCGCCGCCAAGTCTGGCCGCAGTCCAACGACCGATAATGTCCGAGCTGCGCAGACAGGAGACGATCCTTTCGGCAATGACCTTGAGCAGTTTATCTCCAATGCTGTGACCCAGAGAGTCATTGATCAGCTTGAAATTATCCACGTCGATAAAGAGCAGAGATACCAGGGCTTGCGTTTGCCTGGCATGTTCCAGGAGCACGGGCAGTCGCTCGGAAAGCATGGCTCTGTTGGGCAGACTGGTCAACACGTCATAGAACGCGAGTTGATGCAGGCGGCCCTTGACCTCTTTTGCAAGTTCCCATTTGCGGGTCAGCGTATGGGTCATTTGCAGGACTTCCATATTGTCGAAGGGCTTTTTGAGAATCAGCAGATTGTCCGTCTCTCCCAGGATGTTATGTATCTCCTGCCATGAATAGTCCGCGTGGGCTGTGCAGAGTACGACCTGTAATTCCGGATCTTTTTGCCAGAGCGCCTGGATGGTTTGGACGCCGTCCATTCCCGGGGGCATACGGCCGTCAACAAAAGCCAGGGCGTATGGCTGATTTTTCGTCAGGGCCTGTTCCACCATAGCCAGACCTTCAGCGCCCTGGGTTGCACAATCCAGGATGAAATTCAAAGGGGTGGTCTCTGGCGTTGCTGTACCGAAAAGGCTTGCTTCCAACGCGTCCAGCTCGGCATTGTCAGCAGATGTTTTGAGTAGAATTTTGGCAAAATCCTGATGAATGGCCTGGTTGTCATCAATGGCAAGGATACGGTAGAGGGGCTTTTTTTCGCTGTCTGTCATGAATTTTCTCCGGGATGAACGGGAATTTCCAGGGTAAAGGTGGCGCCGCATCCGGGGCCGTCGCTGTCAGCGGTCAGCGTGCCGCCAAGCCCGCGGGCAGCCAGGGCGCCGCTGTGCAAGCCAAAGCCATGTCCCTTTTTCCGGGTGGTAAATCCGTGCTGAAAGATACGCTCCCTGTTTTCGGGCAGGATGCCGACGCCCGTGTCCTGTACCTGAAATGCGATCCGTTCAGGAGCGGGACTGAAAATGCGCAGGGTAACCTTCTTGGGGCCATCGTTTTCCGAGCAGGCATATTTGGCATTATTGATAAAATTCAGCAAAATCTGGATTATGGTATGTTTGTCTACGGTAATAACGGGAACCTCCTCATAATCACGGCAAACATCAATCCCATGCCGGATGAGTGCTCCTGAGTTCAGGGTCAGGGCGTCCTCCATCAGATTTTCGGGCCTTACGGTTTCGACCACACCAAAAACACGGCCATAAGCCTGCTGCATGGTGACGATTTCCTTGATATGATCGATTTTATGATGCAGGGAGTCGATTTCTTTCGTTATCTCCTGACGTTCTTTTTGCAGAGCGTCGGACAAGGACGTCAGATAGGCGGGGATCTGTCTGCCGCGGGGATCCTCTGTGAGAAAACGAGACAAGCCGCCTTCGGGATTGGTCAGAAGCTGCGCAACCTTGTCGATGTTGGCTATCCGGGACTGGCGAATCTGTTCCCTGATCAGGTTGCTGGAAACGTTGACGCTGTTTAAGACGTTGCCGACGTTGTGAAGCACGCCTGTGGCGACCTCGGCCATGCCGGCAGTCCGGGATATCTCCAGCAGCGAGCTTTGGGTTTTGGCCAGCTGGCTCAATGCCTGCTCCTTGGCCATTACCTGGTCTTTGAGTTCCCTGGTCCGTTCCTCGACCCGTTTTTCGAGGGTGGCCTTGGCTTCCACCAGGGATTGCTGGGCCCGCTGCCGGGCAATGGTCGTTCCCAGCATATCTGCGATGGCACGCACACTGTCCTGCTCGCTTTCAAGCCAGATGCGCTCGTGGACACAGTCATCAAAACCGATATATCCCCACCAGCGCTTTTCTACGATAATTGGCACAAAGAGGATCGAGCAAATGCCCTGGGGGTCTACGATCTCTCGGATTTCATCGCTCATTTCAGACAAGGTCATGGAGAGCGTATCATTGTGACTGAGCAAAGAGATGGTTTGCGCATCCAGACCACTGTCGGCATAGGGCAGATTTTGCAATTCGGGATTGGACAATTGGGACGTAATGTTTTCCGCCACCCATTCGTATCGCTGGGACATACACAACTGGCCCGCCTCGTTGGTATGATTCTCAAAAATATAGACCCTGGAAGCATCGACCGCCTGACCTATTTTCTTCAAAATATCCGGGATGGCGGTTTCCCATTCACTGGTGTGCAAAAAGAGCTCGGCTGCATAACGGACACTGTCCAGAATGCTGTCCCGGTGCAGCAGCCCTTCGGCCATGATGTTGACCGAGACGGCCAGGCTGCCGATTTCATCTCGGCGGATGGCATTGGCACGCACATTGAGGTTACCACTGGCGATTTGGTGAACGACTTGGCGCAGCCGGACAATGGGTTTGACCAATTGATGGGCGTAGCCCAGGCAGATGAGTAGACTGATGACCGCGCAGCCGAGGCCCAGCCAGAGGGTATAGCGGTAGAGGATGGCCACGTTCTGATTATAATCTCGAAGAGTTACGCCAACATGAACCCATCCCCATTCAATACCGGAATAATCAAGTGGATGAGCGTGATGAAAGACCTGTCTGTTCAGAATAGGAACCGTGGCGATGGCACTAAAATACTGGCGTCTCTCAGGAAGCCAGAATTCATTTATGTCTTTTTCGACCTTCCATCCTTTTCGCTGGTTGACCACAGCAAATTCGTTATTTTTCACGATCACCAGGAATTCCAGATCATTGTCACCCTCTATCAATGCCTGGCTGGTGCTGATCAGGCTGGCAAAATCCTCATTGATGGCCGCTCCTGCAATTACATTATGAAGTGAAGCCTCCACACTTCTGCTCTTGGATTCCAGATTTCGCAAGAATACCGTTTTTTGCTGGGGGATGAGCACAAGGACAAAAACCGTCAGGGTGCCGATGGCGATCAGCCAGGAAAGCAGGGCAATGCGCAGACCTATACCGAAAGGAATGGGGAGTATTTCTAAGTGTTTCATGGTTTCTTTCTCATTATGGGTTTCCTTTTCCTTGCCACGTGGTCAGTGATCTGTACCAGACAGGATCTTGGCAAGCGCCCTGACCGTTTCCATCTCTTCCGGCCGGTAAGTGACAATTTGGTCTGTTTTGAACAGATGGAGTATTTGCTGACCTGTGGGAGACAGGTGCAATTCCAGAATGCCATCAATAAAGTCCTGTTTGATTTTGGGACTGTCCCATCCCGTTTGGTTGATGCCGGTGATGCCGCACATCAACGGTTCGGAAACCGCAATGGGGCGCATTTTGTTGAGCTGCGGGTTGAGTTCTGCCATGAGTTTAAATTTTTCCCCAGTGATGAGCCCGGCATCTCTTTGGCCGAAAAAGACAGGTAAAATGGCCTTCATTGGGTCGGTTTCGACCTTGATATCTTTGAAAAATGATTCCATTGTCGCCAGGTTGTGTTCCCGAAGCAGACTTCGCAGCCAGGGAAACCCTATTTGCGTTTGGGGCATAAAAAGAATGTTGATGGTTTTACCGCGCAGGTCTTCAATGGTTTTTGCCGGGCTGTCGGGGAGGACAAGAATTTCAAAGGTGCTGCACACCCTGTCCCTGTCGATCGATGTGGCTGCAACCGGTGTAAGCCATCCTTCCTTTTCTATTTTCAGAAACTCCCAGCTTTCCAAAATGGCGATATGGGGCCGCATGTTTTCCGGAAGGGACACAAGTTCGTCCGCGTCCTTAAAGGTAGAGATGGTGATCTCCATGTCATACCCTTTTTGTTTCCCGACGGTTCTGGCAAAGGTCTTGAACGCTGCCGCCGCGTCATTCTCGTTGCTTCCCAGAAAGGCGCTTTCAATCAATGCCACCTTTATATGGGTTTTGACACGTGGTTTGTCTGCGCAAAAAGCTGTTTTGAACCAAAGCGGCATCACAACCACAATTATCAGCAGCATGGGCAGAAAACGCTGAATGGCGTGTCCCCCTGACTTGGTGAAGATGAAAGGATTGAATGAAAAAAAATGAACCATCATTTCTCGTCATTATCTCCGTTTTTTATAGTGGGTTTTCCCCAGCCTTGCAAAAACCGGAGGGCGTCAGCGCCAGGTGGCCAGGGGGAGGCCGTAGGACTGCCGGCGGGTGATACAGAAAAGAACATCCTATTTCCCTCCCAGGACATCCAGCACTGCCGTGCCGACGGTGAGATCCAGTTGAGACAATAGGGCAATATGGTCGAAGCGGGTTTTGTAATACTGGGCCGACATAAAGGATTCTACAAGCTGGGCCTGGGTGACATCTTCGGTTTGTACCAGTCCGTGCTGATAGGCCCTGGTGTTAAGATCCCGGTTATCAATCGATGCTTCCATGGCTGCCCGGGTCGCCCGCTGGGCTTTTGCCGCCGCAGCCATAGACAGGAATATATCTCGGACCTGGAGCCCCAGACCTTCCTTGAGAAGAATTTTTTGTTCCTTGAGCCTGGCCATTCTGGCGCGGCTTTCGGATAGTCGGGCACTGGTCAGAAAACCGTCGAAAAGCGGAATGTCAACCCCCACCCCTACGGACCAGCCTTCTTTGTTTGTATCCGTGGCCGATCCGGTGTTGCCGTTGTTCCACCATTTGTGCAGTTCGCCGGTCAGGGCCACTTTGGGAAGATGTCCACTTTTGGCAGTGCGCACCGCGCCTTTTGCGGCCCGGATGCCTGCCTCGATCCTGGCCCAGTCCGGACTGAACTGATAGGTGGCGCTGACCAGATCTTCCAGCGGAACGACAAAGGGCTCAAGGGGGATCGCGTCATCCATGGGGCGAACGCTGGCATTCCAGGGCAGTCCCATGACGCTGGCCAGGGCTGCCTGGGCCATACCTTCATTTTTTTCCAGCAGTGCGACCATGCTCCGTAAGGACTCGACCATGACTTTGGTGCCCAGCCAATCGGTTTTTTTGACCTGGCCGCTGCCTTCCTTGTACATGTTTTCGGTAATATTGAGCGTGACTTCCATTCGGGCCAGCGTGTCCACGCCGACCTGATGCAGCTGACGGGCCAGAACGGCGCCGTAATAATAGCGTTTTACGCTGTCTATTATTTCCAGATCGGTGCGCCGCGCTTTTTGCCGCATCGTGTCGAGATTGGCCCTGGCCTGCTCGTAATAACCTTTGCGCCTGCCACCGTCATAGAGCAACCACTGGGCTTGCAGTGAGGCAAGAATTGAATCTTCATCTCTGAGTATCAGGTCTTGATGAGGTGTTGTGATCTGTTGTTCCGGCACGGCTAACCGGGTTGCCGGTTGGGGTCCTGCGGGGGTATTGAGCGTGATACTTGTTCCTGGGGGCAGAGGTATCGATTGCGCTGGAATTGTGTAAGATGCTGTTGGCACAATGAAATTTGGCGGCTCATCCAGATGTTGCCAGCCGCCGTGAGCTGAAAGTTGCGGCCAGTAGGCGGCCAGGGCTTGACGGTGTCGGGCTTCGGCCATAGCCACTGCAAAGCGGGAGGCCGGGCGGCGGTGATTGTTGTCCAGGGCTTCCTGAATGGCCTCCTCCAGACGGACCGTTCGGGCTTGTTTTGCCTCTTGCATTTCCGCTGACAGAGGTACCGCAGCGAGCGTGCTCAGTATGGCCACGAGGAGGGGGACAAGAAATGGATGTCTTTTCATTGCTGTTTTTTGAGGCAAAGTGTCATCATGAGAAATATATGTTCAAGATATGCGCTGAACGCGTTTTCCTCTCAAAGCGTGTCTGTCCGGAAACAGGCAAATTGGGTCGAGATTAAGGCTTTCGAACAAATTGGCCATTTCCAGCTGAACACGAAAACGATATCGGCTGCATGGTCTGTTTTGATAAGTGGTTTTGTCATATAATCGCACGCACATGGATAACCGGGCCGGATTACTTTCGCTATGATGAAAAATCGATTCGCCTTGCCAGACACCGGCACCATGAAACCACTTAGGAAATCAAGGATCGTACCTGTTCACGGGGTAGAAACAGCCAACACTTGTAAAGCACAGAATGAGGCGGGATAATGTGCTGAGCCCTCACGAATAAATATTGCGACAGTGGGTTTCCTTGATCATGAAGGTCGATGCCAGTGCAATCAGTCCAAAAAACAGCATGGCGATAAAGCCGTGCTGGTAATTACTTGCAGAATATATGCGGATACCGTTCTCAACGGTCCCATCCCAGGACAGATCGACAAGCCAGCCGAAGAGGGGTTGCATCAGGGTCGCACCGAAGAAACAGCCCGTATTGACCACACTTACAGCCATTCCCGACAAATCCGGATGGGCGATTTCCTTGGCGGAAGCAAAGGTCAGCACGAATCCCCCACCGGCAAGTCCCAGCACGCCAAACAGCACAAATCCCGCTCCACCCGGAGACCAGGGGGCAAACATGAACAGCAGCCAGGCGAAGACATAGCTGGCAACACTGCAAACGATGAGCGGCTTGCGTTTACCGATACGGTCTGAGAACCAGCCGAAGAAAAGGGACCCGACAGCGAAACTGAAAAGCATGATCGTCATATGGTCGGCGGCAGCTTCCCTGGCCAAGCCGTGGACATCCCTGAGATAGGGGATGCCCCACAAGCCCATTAACGCGTAGAGGGCCCCCACCATGCCGAACTGCACCCAGAAACCGGGCCATAGATGAAAGATCCGGACGACGCTGCCCAGACTTCGGAGCCAGCCTTGTCTTCTGCCAGCCGCATCGCCGACGGCGTTGGTGTAGACGTTGGGTGCCGAAAATCCCAGGTCTTCGGGTCGGTTTCGGACGAACAGGTATCCCAACAATGCCAGGGCCAGGGACAGCCCACCGATACCGATGAACACCGTTCGCCAGGCCATCACAGACAGGACTTGGGCCAGCGGACCGGCCGCCAGGACGGATCCGAGGTTGCCGAACAGCAGGGTCAATCCGCTCATGATTCCGAACACGCTTTGGTGGAACCATACGGAGTTGCTTTTCATGATGCTTACGAATACCGACGAGACCCCAAGCCCCACCAGGAAGCGGCCCACGCATGCCACCTCGAAGGATCCGGCCAGTCCGAATACCAGCGACCCCGTACCGGCGATGAGATTACCGAATACGATGGACGTTCGGGTTCCCAGCGTGTCCGCGATGACACCTGACGGTATCTGCATAAAAGCGTATACGAAAAAATAGATGGCGGACAAAGACCCCAGTCGTGTACCGGTTGTTTGAAATTCCGCCATCAGGAATTCTGAAACGACACCGGGCGCCATGCGGTGAAAGTAGACCAGAACATAGGTCAATATGATAATGACGAATATGGACCATCTGGCCGTTTCGAACTGAAGATCGGGTGTTGCTGCACTGCCGGTCGATTGCTTTCCCATCCGATGTTGACTCCGTAGCGTGTAAAATGAAGCCCCCTTGAAGGGGGCTAAAATCCAAACCAAAGAACATCGAACATTCAACTTGGCACATTGAACATTATTTTATTTCACCCGCTTCGCTCAAGCCCCCAGACTCGCAAAGAAAAGTGCCATTTCTTGATTTTCACCAATGGTCAGGGAAAAGCGTCCGGCGGCGTCACCGTCATGCGGGACAGGGACACCCGGGTCACCAGGGGACGAAGTCCTGCAGCACGCGCCTGGCTGTATACATGAGCGGCATTGGCCGTGGAGATGCAGTAATCCACCGAAAAAACCGGCAGGTCCCTGGAAAGATACATCTGATACTGGGCCAGCCGATTGGCGGTGGACCAATCGTCTTCGTGACGTTCGTGCAGATCTCCGGCCCGGGGATCATCCCAGTCGGCGTCACCATCACCGTGGTACCAGGTGTCTTCCACGGCCAGGGCGTCTATGGCGGCGGCATAGCGTGACGGAGCGCTGTCGATCAGATAGGGAGCGTTTTGGGGGATCACCAGAAATTCCGGATCTACGGCCCGGCCCGCAGAACCAATTTCTTCAATGAATTCGATCATTTCGAACGCCGGATCGACACCGTCCTGCTCGGCCGCATCGATAACGGCGTCGTCGTCGTAAGCCTCCACCCAGTCGAGATAGACACCATCGAAACCATAGCGGGCCAGGGTGGCGATGATGCCTTGGGAGCCAAGCCAAATCGTTTTCCACGCCTGACGCCAGAAAGCCACCGGGTAGTTGCCGCTCCAGCCGTCGGGGTCGATGGTCACCAGAAAGTCCGGAGATCCCCGTTGGATGGCGGTCGGGGCCACCCAGTCCTCGCCCCAGTAATCACGGTAGTCTTCCGCCTGGCCGATATCGATATAGGCCAACAGAAGCCGCGGCTGGCCATCCGGTGTCCGGTCCAGTGCCGTTGTGATGGAAGCCGTATCGTAAGGCCATTGTGAAAAATTGTGGCCCGGCTCCAGGATCAGAAGCGGATAGTCGCTGGCCGCCAGGGCATCCACGGCGCCGTCCTGGTCCAAATTCTGGATCTGGTACATCCAGGTTTGAGCCGCCGCCAGACGTGCCGTTTTGTTCCCTGCGCATCCGGTATCGACCCCATTGCAGTCCTGGTCAATACCGTCCCCACAAACATCGATGGCGCCGGGGTGTACGGCCGCATCCGCATCGTTGCAATCTCCCTGGTATTCGCTGGTGCCGTCACCATCATCGTCCATATCCGGGGCGCCGGTATACAGGACAGAGATGGTACGCTTGAAGGGAACAAATCCGGCGGCAAAAACATACAGGGGCGAAATTTGCCGGTTATCATTCAGGGAGACGTCCAGGCTGTATTGACCGAGGTGGTCGCCACAGGAAAACATGCTCTGTCCGTTGGCCAGAACCAGGGCACATACCGGCGTGCCGTCAGACTGGATTGTCCCGCTGACATTGACGGTGCTGTCCGTTTGGCCTGCGGAGACCGAGGAAGTCACGGCAAGTGACCGGCTGTCCGCCGATGCACGGGCCATGGCGATATCAATGGATACGGCTCCCGACGGTGTTATCGTTTTCCTGAACGGTGCGAAACCGTTGGCAAATGCCTGAACCGTGACTTCACCGTTTTTATCGAGGGGGACATCCAATTTGTATTGGCCTGAATTGGTGTCACATGAAAACATGCGCTGCCCGTTGACCAGGACCAGGGCGCAGACGGGCATCCCCTCAGCCGTCACCTCACCGTCGATCTCAATCCATGTTGCCGCAACGCACCATGGGGCCATGTTGAGGATGCCGGCAATGACAACAACAATCATCGCCCCATAGGTTCGTAAAGGTTTCATTTTACTTATTTTTCCAAATTCGTCTGTTTATTGGGTCAGATTGGTACCGGTCAACTCCAGGGTCAAAGGCTCTCCCATAAACGAAAAATGGCCGATGCTCTTGATCATGCCGATTCCCCGGGCGACCCAATAGTGAACCTCTACATCTTCCTGGCCGATAGTGCCATTGGTATACTGGGGAATTGTGGTGGTGCGGACCACCTCGACGATGTTGGTATAGGTCGTCTGGTTAACGGTCATGCTCGCCTGATGGCCGACAATTTTCCATGTTTCGACGGAAGTGATCGGCACACTGTTTCTCGTGGTTTTGTCCATCCCACTACCGGTTATCGTGGCATCGATATCGGCTGTGCCGGATACCGTTCCGGCTTCGCTGTAAGTGTATCCGTCGGGGAGCTGATCCAGATCGGTGCGGTCCAAAAACCATTCCACGGGGCTGTTCCATTGGGTGGCAGCGTCAATGCTAACGACCGCAGACTGACCCAAGAAAGACAGGTTCATGCCGATATCCATTTCCTGGGAATCAATCAGGGTTTTGCCCTCGGCCGTTACCAAATTCTCGGCAAAGTCGGCCGTACAGGATCCCGAGGCGGCACCGCTGACGCTCCCGCTGAAGCTGCCTCTGCGGACCAGCGAGTGCGGATCGATAGACAGATGGATGTCGTTGAAATTGAAATTCATGGTCGTACCTTCCACCGCAATCTGAATGCCGTCATTGGCGATGTGGTAATCCCAGTACAGGATCATGGGGGTGCCGGCGGCATCCTTGTACGTGGTTGGTGAAAAGGATTCTCGGCCGTCCTGGTCGGGTTCATAGGTTCCGATTTCCTCGGCCGTGTACACGTATTTGTAAGGCGGCAGGCCCCTGCAAAATCCGTAAAAGGTTACGCTGCCATCCGTTTCGAGGGGTACGTCCAGACTGAAGCTGCCCTTTGGCTTCGATTTATCCGAACAGGTGAAGGCGTGTTGCCCGTTGGCCAACACCATGGCGCATACCGGCTGCCCGTTGCGGCTCACCGTGCCTTCGATCACACCGCGGCTATTGTTTTTGGCCTCCACTGTGGCGTCGATGGTCAGGGCCGGGTCGCTGTCCGATCTTTCCATGACCACGGTCAAGGCTGCGGCCTCGGCCGGTGAAACTGTCTGGCTGTAAGGTGCCAGGCCGTTACAGAAGACCAGCACCGTTATTTCCTGCTCGGAACCCGGCGGACAGGTGAAATCGAAGCTGCCGTCACCCCAAGAGCTGAAGACGTGTTGCCCGTTGGCCAGGACCATGGCAGACACCGGCGTACCGTTGTAGAGTACATTGCCGGCGACCTTGGTCCATCCGTCGTCGTCGGCCAGGATCGGTTTGGCAATGGATACGATCAGACAACCGATCAACACCAGTAAAGACGACTTAATTTTGTTCATTTTTGCCTCCTTTTTACAAATATTGTCAACTTTGGGAACATATATCAAGCCCCCAGTAAATTACAAGCCGGCAGCGCTTTGGGTCAGGGTGAGTTTGTTTTACCTGAGTTGAACCATTCGCAATTGGATTTTAGCAATTAGCAGAATGATTCCGGATTGTTAACGAAAAGCATGACGCTACCCGCCGGGTTAAGCCCTGATGTCTTGTAAAGATATGAAACAAAGGGGCCAAGCGCTGACGGCTAAAAGCGAATCACTTATCTTGGGTTCTATGGAGCAAAACATATGCGGTCATAAAGCAAATTCCGTGCCTTGCAAACGCTCACGTTTTTTCATTGCCGGCAGGCACCAATGGACAGGCGTCCGCAGCGCTTGCCGTTGAACCACACGGCACCTGCCAAGTAGGCATCGGTCAGGATGGCATCGTCCACGGCGGCGCCAACCAGATTGGCGCCGGACAGGTTGGCATCGGTCAGGTTGGCGCCGGAGAGATCGGCCATTTTGAGATTGGTCTTTCCCAGATCGGCGCCTCGGAGATGGGCACCGGTCAAATCCGTGCCCAAGAGGACGGCTTCACGGCAATCGGCACTTTCCATTCGGGCGTTTCGCATGGTCGCGTGGACCAGCAAGGCCTGGCGCAGGTAGGCGCTCGACAAATCACCGTTTGTGAGATCGGCTTCGGTAAAATCCGTAGCAAGCAGCAGACTGTCGGTGAAATCCGCACCTGCTGCGATGGCGCGGGTCAGGTTGGCCCGGGTGAGATCGGCAAGTGATAAACGGGTATGGGACAGGTCCGCGCGGGTCAAGTCCGCGCCTTTCAACATGGCACCGGAAAGATCCAGACCTGCCAGGGTCCCGGCCTTGAGGTTGCAGCCCGCACATTGGCGAGCGTCGATCAAAGCCATGGTTTCCGCCGTCCGGCAGCGTCCGATGGAACCGGGACCACAGGTTTTGCCGTTGACCCAGGTGGCGGCCGTCAAATCGGCCCCTTCCAGGTGGGCGCGCCGGGTGTCAGCATTGGTCAAATTGGCCTGCACCAGCGACGCCCCGGTCAGATCGGTGCCGGCCAGAACGGTTCCGACCAGATCGGCATCGGACAGGTCGGCGCCGCTCAGGTCGGCACCGCTCAGATCGCACAAACGACACTGGCGGCTGGCTTCCAGACGTTCGCGCAGGCCGGTCGGTGCTACTAGCAACCGGCCCCCAAAAAACATGGTTGCCACCAGCAGTATGCTGATTGTGACGCTTATAAGGGCCTTTTTGAATCGGGACGACATATAACGGCCTATCGAAAACGCTTCACTTTAATCAGAAAATTGTCTTCCATTTATTGTGGGAATCAACACCCGGGCTTGTTCAAAAGACGGTTCAGATTGTGGCCCGTTACGCTCAAACAATCTAACCTTATTCGTTCTGTAAATTATGGTGCCGAATTTAATGAAGGTTTGCATTTTGACTGAATACAATCACGAAAATAAAGATTAATTAAATTTTTGATATGGAGTACCCGTTTCATTTGCTAAATTTTTTTAAAATAGTCAATTATATCGATTCCTATCCGGATGGTAACCTGTCTATTCAGGATTTTAGCATACGGATTTTTGCTGTCCTTCATTTCTTGATGGTTTCGTAAAAAGTTCTTTTCTATCGATTTTACCCTGCATAACTTGTTGAAATTATTAAGGTCGATTTTTGATTTTTTACGGGACTATCATCTCTTCAAAGCTGTATCAAAATTTCATTATTTTACTCATTTTTTTTTCAATATCTATGGAAAGTTTTTCTTTAAAGGAAGACTCCGCTACCCCGGATACCCGGTTTAGCGCACCGGGAGATGATTCCTCATGACCGATGACAAATGCACATATTTTCATCACTATGCTCCTTTGATTTAGATGAAAAACGTGTCGACAAAGCTAGGATATTGGTGCTTTACAGCTATTTTTTATATCTGTATAAGATATAGCTTTTACGATCAATAAGAAAGGCTATTAATAATGGAAAAACTTCAGAAAAATATGGTTTTTGGACCGCTACGGCCATGGTTGTCGGCATTGTTATCGGTTCCGGTGTCTTCTTTAAGGCGGATGATGTATTAAAATCCTCCGGGGGCAGTCTACCCACGGCGTTGACCGCCTGGCTCATTGGCGGTGGTATCATGGTCGTGACCGCCTATGTGTTTTCGCACATTGCCACCCGTATTGGCAAAGTGAACGGTGTGGTAGATTATTTTGAAGAGGCATACGGGGAAAATGCCGGCTATATTGTGGCCTGGTTTATGACCTTTATTTATTATCCCACCCTGGTGGCCGTGCTGGCCTGGGTGTCTGCCAATTATACACAGGCCCTGCTGGGCATGGACAATGTGGTATGGATGATTTCTGTGGTGTATCTGGTATTGTTTTTTCTGCTGAATGTACTTACACCGGTGCTGGCCGGAAAATGGCAGGTGTCTTCTACGGTGATCAAGTTGATTCCCCTGGGCCTTGTGGCGTTGGTGGGCATGGTGAAAGGCGTGACTTCGGGTCAGATCATCGACAGTTTTACCATGGGGGCCAAAGCGGTGAACGATGTCGGCGGTGGTCTGGCCGTGGCGACCTTATCCACCGCATTTGCTTATGAGGGTTGGATCATTGCCACTGCCATTAATGCGGAACTTAAAGATGCGAAAAAGACACTGCCCAAGGCCCTTGTCGTCGGTACCCTGGTGGTTGTGGCGGTTTATATGCTGTATTATGTCGGTATCGCCGGTGTACTCTCCAATGACGAGGTACTCAAAGCCGGAGATGGTGCCCCTGTTCAGGTAATATCGCTGATTTTTGGTAAAATCAGCGCCTCTTTGCTTTCCGTTTTTGTGATTATCTCCTGTCTTGGCACCCTGAACGGGTTGATCATGGGCTGCGCCAGGGGGATGTATGCCATTGCCAGCCGGGGTATGGGGCCGGCCCCCATGGTATTCCGCACCGTTAATCCTAAAACCGATACTTCAATTGCATCGGCGGTGCTTGGCTTTATCATGTCCGCCATCTGGCTGGTGGTATGGTATGGCAATTTTAACAACTGGTGGGGCGGTTTTATGGATATCTCCGAGCTGCCCATCGCATTCTTATATGTAATTTACATCTCTTTGTACTTATGGGTGATGAAAACCTTTATTGATCTGCCTGCAATCAGCCGTTTTGTTGCGCCGGTTCTGGCGTGCACAGGATCTGTTTTCATCATTTGGGGCGCTGTTCAAAAGGCCATGTTTGCGCCCTTCCTGGTGATCACCCTGATTATGGTGGGCTCCGGGTTTCTGATTCGCAAATAAAAAATATTGACCGTGTTGGATCCGTTCAAAGGGCACGCTTTGATGGTTTCGTAAAAAGGTCTTTTCTATCGATTTTACCCTGCATAACTTTTTGAAATTATTAAGGGCGATTTTTGATTTTTTACGGGACTATCAATCGTGATGCCTCGGTAAAAAGTCGAATAGGTTGCGTCCGGATCGGAAGGATTATGCAGCGAGTCCGAACGGATCTGTTTGGGGGCCTTGAGGTCAATCGTTCTGTCGGCGGGAGGGCCAAAACGGCTTATGGCTTACTCCAGGGCGTTAATACAAAACGCCGAATCCAGTGTATTGGAAATCCGCCAGGACAAGATCTTGCGGCTGTGCCAGTCCATAATCGCCACAAGATACATGTATCCGCGTTCCATGGGGATGTAATTGATATCGGAAAGAATCTTTTTTTCCATCCTTAATCCCTGCTTTTTCGTTTCATCAACCGGTCATATGCATCAGACAGCCGGACAAATGTTTCCTGGTCACCTCCTTTGTCCGGGTGATGCTGTTTGGCCAATTTGCGATATCGCCCGGTCAGTTCCCGGCCTCCCATTTTTTTGAGTGTTTCCACACTGACGCCGAACAATTGCGCATATTTGGCAAGGTTGACCCGCACACGCTCCGGCGGCCGGTGAATACGGTGGCGATTCATGAAATTGCGCAGTATGTCCTGAAACGGATCCTGCTCGGGAAAACGATAATCGAAAAACATGATCACATAACGAATCAGATGGGGACGCAAGCTTTCAGCCTTCCCGCAGCCTTGCCAGAAGCTGTCGTCCCGGTTAAGTCGGCACAGGGCATCAATGAAGACACGGTCCATTTTTTTCTGATCAAGCCCTTCGGGGTGACTGCGTGAAAATTGTTCGCTGAAGTGGCGCTGCAAATCGAATATTTCATATGTGTAGCGCACCCGTTCATGGGCTTTAAGGATGCGTTCGGCCGCGATGAAATCATATTCGATTTCGTCCCGCGATTTGCCGGTCAGACCTGAATAGAACCGATCGGGTATGCATCCCGTGCCCCGATGCCCGACCTGCCCCAGTTTCAGAAATTGCCGTCGGCAGCGATCGAAGTGGTGAACGGCGCTCGCCGGTGGACAGCGGTCGGTGGGCCTGCCGAAGCGATCCCGGCGATCAAAGCCTTCAATTACCCTGCGAATATGCGGTTCCACAAAGGGCAGAAAGAGCGGTTCCAGTTCATCCTGGGAGGCAGATATCCCCAATTTCGCGATGGCGTCTTCAACATCCGAGTGGATGTAGAATCCGTTTCCTCCGGGATAGACGATGTATTGGGCGGGATTATCGCCCAGATCGAATAGGTCCCGGCTGCGAAAGCAGCGTCCGTCGCCATAAGACTGCCGGATGATATAGCGCAAGCCCCGGTTTTTGTCGGATATGCGGGCAAGGTACATGGTTGCGGACCCTTTTTGCGGGTGTGATGAAATTTATAAAATAATGGCCCTTTGCAAAAAGGCAACGGTCTGAGGCCATCGGCATGCGCGTTGCCTATTTCTGGACAGACACTCACTAAATGGCATGTCCCCAAAAAAACATCGACATCTTTATCCCTCCGGCTGGGACAATGCCAATCGGGATATTCGGTTTTCGGTTGCCTGCGAACCCAAGCCTTGATATCTTTGCGATGCATACGGCAATCCGCCAAAAGCCATTAACGCTTTTGTACCTGCTTACGGGGCAGGGCGCCAATACCCTGTGAACGCTTACACGTTTTTGACAATGCCATGAAAGTCGACGCCGGCCAGTTGATACGCGAATTGGTCGATCATATCAAACAGAACGATCAGGGTGATCAATGAAAACGGCTACATGCAACCGATCCGAATGTATCCTGAAGGGCAGGGTGTTCGATTTTTACCGCGAAAACCTCACCTTGCCGAACGGTGTCAACCTGGACATGGAAATCATCCGTCATCCCGGTGCCGCAGCCATCGTTCCGGTTATGGCGGACCGGTCGGTATTGCTGATCAAGCAATACCGACACGCCGTAGGGGGCTATATTTGGGAGATCCCGGCCGGTACGCTGGAAGCCGATGAAACGCCCCTGGCATGTGCGCAACGGGAACTGACTGAAGAAACCGGATACCGGGCCCTGAATTTTGAAAAGCTGGCCGAAATCACACCATTGCCGGCGTACTCGGATGAACGCATTCATTTGTTTTTGGCCACGGACTTCACCCGGGCCGACCAGAACCTGGATGCCGATGAACTGCTCAGCGTGCATACCGTCGATCTGCGCCAATGCATGCGGATGATTCGGGACGGAGAAATCCAGGATGCCAAAACCATCACCGGGATTCAGCTTGCCGCCGCTCGGCTTGGTGCCGCAGCAGCCTGAGAATTATCAGAGCCCCATCCTCGTCGGTCCCGAAGCATGCCTGGCTTTCCTTGCCGTGGCCGATGCCAGACCCCGGAAAAAGGAGACGTGAGGCGCCCATGGACCAGATGGATCCTCAACTGCCAGGCCGATTTCAGCTTCTCAGCCCCAAACCCAGGCAGATAAACCCCAGGCAGGTCAACGCCCCCGAAACCCCACCGGTGGCGGTAATGCCGCCGGCCTGCCATACCGTGCTTCCCATCAATGCCCCCACGACCCTGCCGCATCCACCCGCTGCGTAGAGACAGGCCATCATGGTGGCCCGTGACGCCGGCATCAATTCCGTCGCCAGTGAAAAACTGGTCACGATGGTGAATTCGTAGGTTAGAAACAGCAGGAAAAGACCTGTCAGGGCCAAAGGCAAGGTTCGCCCCACCGGAAGAGCGATATAGCTCAGGCAGGAAAGCGTCAGGCCGACCATCAATGAGCGCTTCAATCCGAATCGGTCGGACAAGGTGGCCGTGAGTCCCTCACCAAACAATTCGGCAACACCAATGATACTGGTCGCCATGCCCAGGACCACAATTCCGATACCGAAACCCGCCTCCAGCCAGGTGCCGTAAACCACAAACAAATTGTCATTGGCCGCATTGACGAAAAAAGCGTAGCCCAGCATCCCCATGACCGGTTTGCTGGCTGCCAGCTGGGTGTAGAATTCCCGGTAGTCGGTCAGCGATCCGGAATTGGCGGGCGCTGCGGAATCGTTTGGCATCATGCGATACAAGCCCAGCGCACCGATCAGGCTCAGGGCTCCCAAGAGCAAAAAAGGAGATTTCCAGCCGAAACGTTCTATAAGCACGGCGACCAAAGGAATGCCGATCAGGGTACTGGCAGCCCAGGCCATTTCCACGATGCCGACGACCAATCCACGCCGATGATAGGCCACATGACTGCCTACCCACGCCTGTATGGCCGGGTCGAAAAAGCTTTTACCCAAACCAACCCCAAAAAGGGCGATCAGGACAACGGCATATACGGGCACCGCCACCACTGCCAGCATGCCAAGCCCCGTGACAAGCATGCCGATGATCATCATCTTGCGATATCCGATGCGGTCAGCCAGGGGACCGATCAGGATCCCCAGCAGACCGGTGATCTGGTTGATGGCGATAAGTGCGGTGAACGCTGAAAGTGAAACACCCAACCCGCGGCTTAACGCCGGTGCGAAAGGATATACGAATCGCCTGGCAGTATTCAGTACGAGCCTGGAGAAAACGGCTCCGGCGATGGCCCGGGCAATGAATGTATCGGATTGACACCGCATATTCCACTCGAAAGGTGTTGGGATGGATTCTAGTTTCGCTCGAAACGTTTGGCACGGATGTGTTCGATATGTTCCTTGTCGAAAACGTAGTCGGTGTTGCAATGGTGGCAGCGTATCTCCACCGGAAACGGACCGTTTTGCCGTATGTCTTCGAGTTCATCCACAGGCAGCATGGTGAGTACGTTCCGTATCTGTTCACGGTTGCAGTGGCAATGGAAGGATATGTCGCGCCGACCGATGATTTGCGGTGCGTAATCGCGCCAATGCGCATCAATGAACGCTACCGGTGCAATTCCCTGGGCCAGGGCATCGCCGATTGACGGAAGTTGCACCACATGGGATTCGATCTTTTGGATCACGCTGTCGTCGGCTTCGGGCATGGCCTGTAGAAACATGCCGCCGGCGGCGACCACATTCCCGCCGCCATCAAACTTGACACTGAGTGTGAAAGCAGTCGGTATCTGTTCGGATGTCAAATAATAGTGGGCCAGATCCTTGGCCAGGTTCCCGTGGGCCAGCATGACCTTGCCGGTGAAAGGCTGTTTGGCGCCGGCCAATATCCGGGTGACGGACAAAAAACCGGCACCGAAAAACGGAGACAAATTAAAATCTTCCAGTGGCTGAGTCACTTCAATGGGGACCTTTTTCAAAAATCCGCGCACCTGACCGTCTGCGTTGGCCTCTACGGTCAGGCCTTTGATGGGCCCGGAGCAATCGATCTGTATCCCCAGACGATCTCTGCCTTTGAGTCCGGAACTCATCAAACAGGCACCCAGATAAGCGTGGCCCAGAACCAGTGTTTCCAGAATGCCCAATCCATGATTCCAGCGCATCTGGTTGACCATGCGGCTGCCGTCCACGATGGTACCACGAATGGTTCCATCGGCCATTAAAAAACGATGCAGACCATCTTCGTCATCCTGACGATAAGCGATGGGCCCCCGGGGCGATTTTTTTTCCATGAACCATTCCTGTTTGCAAGAGCTTACGGTTGACAGCCTGCGCCGCCGCCGGGCGGTCATTTCAATCCCATGGCTTTGCATGCTTTCCGAACACGTTGGAACCGCTGCTGAGAATTTTTTATTTTGCCCATATTTGATAACAGATCGGATGCCCTTAAAGGGGATTCGCCACGGCTGTCGAGCAGCAGGCGATACCAGACGGGAATCTGGTGGGTATAGTGGTCGACCATTTCCATGGCGTACCGCCGGGCCCGTTTCAGCTGTTTCTCCCCGCTTTCGGGGCCCTGCGTTGGCTGGTTTTCATCCGGTAAATGATCAAAACGGGAGATATAGTCGGTCAATTCCCGACGAAGCTTCCGTCTGGTGGACCGGTAGCGCATGATGGGCATGATCCAGAGACGCACGATAATATACCCCGCCAGGCCGGCCACGAAACTGGCACCGGCGGCAACCAACAAGGAGGTGTCGATTATTGTCAACATGGCTGCCTAAGCCTCCCGTCGCGAACGATAACGATGATATTCGACCATGCGGGTTTCCAGCGCTTTTCCGGCGCTACCGGTTTCATCGAATCCCGATGTAATCAGGATCACATTTTTGATGCCTTTCTTTTTCGGCAAGACGCCCACTATCTACTTGAGGTCGTCGGATTGGGTCAAGAATAATCCCATGCAGGGGGGAAACCATCAATATTGAAGGGGTTGGCTGACAGCGACCGGCTGATCCACGATAGACTGATAGGCGAAGTCATCGAAATAGAGGTTCAGGGAGCCGTTTCCGAATGTGTGCAGGCCGAGGGTGGAGCCATCGGCCATCAACGCGTTTTCCGAGCTGCGAACGACCGTATCGGGCCGCTCAATGGAGGTGATCAAGGCCAGGTCAGGAACGGTCGGGTTCACCGCATCCCATTGGATCAATTCGAAATAGTCATTATCCGCGGTCCATGAATCGCCCGCATCCGGCGGCCAGTGAACCTCCGCCGGGTCAATGGGATGTGGATGCTTATGGCCGTCCAGTGGATCCGCATTGGGCGTACCGCACCCGGCTGCGGTCCCGAAATAACCCCGGATATAGTTATCCGCCGCTCTGAATTCGGTGATTGTCGCCAGTTCGCCTTTGCCCGTGACGGCCAGGCGTTCGCCGATCTGTAAGGTACCGCTGACATGATCCAGCAGCAGGGTCCCTGCGGCATTGGAAGACGACCAGTCCCCACCGGACACCAAGGGCTCGCTCCGGACGGTTGCCGAGGCCCCGCTGATCCCGCCGACCAGGGTATCGCCGATATCTATGGCAATCGGCCCACCATTGTCGAAGGCAATCGATGCCGACTGGATGAATCGGGCCAGCAGCGTCGACTGATTCAGCGGATAATCGCCGACAATGCGAATGTTATCGACATACCAGCCCTCCCAATCGTTATAGTTCCCGTCGATGGAATCGAATCGGAACCGGATCAGGATCGTCTGTCCGGCATAGGCATTCAGGTCCACCTCGATTTCCTGCCAGGAGCCCATGGGGATATCCGGATACCTCACCTGGAAATCTTCGGACGTTTCCCATGTGGCGCCGTTGTCTGTGGACACATCCACATATTTTTTATCAAAATCGTTGGCTTGAACAGGATTGGGTTCGGTTTGATACCAGGTAGCATACAGCAGCCTGACCTGCTGGAAATCGCATAGATCAATGGGGGGTGACACCAGTGAACCGGCATTGGGATTGCCGGTATTGAAATGACGCGGTTCGGCATTGATGCCGTAATACCAGGCGTGGCTGCCGGCGGCATATCCGGGGGGATGGGTGTCGATATGCCATAGATCATTGCCGGATGCATCGCCGGTCGTCGTCCAGCCACCGGCTCCGCCTTCCACATCATCGGACATGATAACGAGGTCATCGATCCGTTTATAGGCCAACCATTTTTTGTCCGTCCCATTTCCGGTGGCTTGCCATAGCACGATGGTCTGCGCATCATCTACCGGTACCAGACCATTTTCAATGTTGTCCGGCGGTGCGGCCGTTGTGTTGCCCCGCTGAAAGGAGAGGCCGTAGGCGTTGGCATTTTCGTACAACCGGAAGCACAGACCGGCCGAGTAGTAGGTCGGAATCGGTGAAGGATCGCAGCCATGCGTCGGCGGTGTCGCCGTTTCCAGAAAACCGATCTTGACCTGTGCATCGAAGCGATCCGGATCGAACCGGACCGATCCCGTATTCAGGGCGATCAGACTGGTGCTGGACGAATTGGCATCGTTTTGGGAAACAGCCGTTACGCGGAGCACATTGTTGGTTCCGTCCAGGGCATGGATGGCATGGTCGCCGGCACTGGAGGGATTCCATTGATCCAGGTTGTCAAAGGTCTCATGCAGACTTTCCCGAACAAGTCGATATTCTTCGGGGATCTGCACATGATAAACGATGTCGCGGGAGACCGCCATGTCGCCGTTGCCAACAACACCTGTGGAGGTCACCTTTACAAATTGTTTCAATCGTATGAATTCGTCCGTGGCCAGGATGAAATCCGCAAAACCGCTGCCGTCGGTACGCCGAATGGATGTCAGCAAAAAAGAGGCCCGTTGATATTCTTTGTATGTGTAAGTCTGGTTGCCAAGCACGAATGATCCGTTTCGCTCGGGAAACATGGCACCGGATCCGGGTTCCAATGACAGATCGCCGCCCTCGGATACGGTCTGGCCGCTGCCGGCCCTGGCCACTGGGTACACCGGTGTATCCACATCGGCGGTCAACCCCGCCGCAAGGGAAAAGGTGATCCGGGAACCGGAACGCGCGGCGGAGGAAAAGGAATAAATGGTATCGTCAACGCTCAGATAACCGGAGGCGGGGAGTATGAATCCATCGGCCAGTTCGCCGTAAAATCGCGTCACCAATGTGGTTGTCGCCGCAGGGTCGGTATCGACTTGAAAATAATATGGATTAAAGGATAAAACGAATGCAAATGGATCCGTCGACAGCCGGTGGGTGACATCGTGAACAGCGTCCAGCGCCGCGTATCGATTGGCATCATCGCTTTCATTGAGATACAGGCTGGCGGCATAACGCAGCCCTGATTCGGCAAGATAGTAGGCCTGGGCCGATCGATTTGCCGCCGATTGCTGAAACTGGGAAGAAGCAATCATCGGGACAATGGCGGCTCCCAAGGCTGCAAAGACCATGATGGCCACAATGACACCGATTAACGCCGATCCAGGCGGACCTGTGGTCTGTTTTCGGCAACCGGGTCCCTGGGCCTTAAAGAATACTGTCGATGAAGCAGGCATAGTTTTTCAACGATGGTGGTGCCACCGGCAGGCCGGCGTTTTTGCCGCCGAGGTTGTCATTGTTTCGCAGATAGACCAATGTGTTGACCGATACCGGATTGCCGGAGGTTTCCTGCCGCTGCAGATCAATGGAAAACCGGATGGTGGAAAGCTCGCGAATATCACCCCCGCTCCAATTTTCGCTGCCTTGAAAATAATTGAGCGAAAAATTTGCCACCTGGTCCGTCAGCAGATCCCCATTGTTTTCCAGGTATGTATCGGTGATCGGAATGACCGGCGTTTCGTACAACCGGATCGTATCATCAATCCTGGCAATGGCGCGGCGCTGACCGGTTGCGGATTCGTAGACGAGATAGGGGCGGGCGGTGCCCCGATCCGTAATGGCGGTCAACTCCAGCAATTCCCGGTGGATTCTCGCCGTGGCCAGTTGAATTTTCTGAGCCAGTCTTACGTTTTCCCTGACCACGGCATAACTGCCCATGGCGGATATGATCCCCATGCCGGCAATGGATGCCAAAATGGCGGTAATGATCAGCGCAAGAACCATTTCCAACAGGGTAAAACCGTCGGCGTGATTATGTGGTGCCATCCGCCGGATGATTTTCTTTATATTACGTTTCAATAAATTACCTTGAAAACAAAGCGGTCATCGAATGATCGCCTGAGGCGATTGCAATTTTCAGCACCTTGCAGTCGTTTGGTGTCGGATTGCAAGGGATTTCCGTGTGGGTGGTGTCGTTAAAAGTGATGAAAGCACTGGTCAGCACGGTGTAGGAACCATAATGGTTACACTCCACACGGGCCTTGAATGTATCCAAGGGTGTCATGTCGGTCAGCAGCAGGTGCTTATAGTCTGCATTCATGTTTTCCATAAGGCTTTGCAAAACCATCTCCTGCCGGAAGGCCTCCAGCGGCTGCGCACTCCTGGAAACACTGGTCCCGAGGAACTGAAGCAACAATACCACCAAAATGGACGAAACCGTCAGGGTAACGATTATTTCGACCAGGGTGAACCCGCATGAACCGGTGCGTTGCGGCGTCATGGGATAAAGCCCGTGTTGCGGACAATGTGAATGGTCGTTGATTCACTTCCCGAGGATAAAGTAAGGTCGCGGTGACGAGTCAACGGTACGGTCCCCTTGTCGTCGGAACAGGGTTGTCCACGATCATTGAACGATAAAAGCAAAGGGGTCAGGGTCAAACCGTTATCAACCAGGTCCACGGTATCGGAGATTTCACCCGGAAGCAGGCGCCGGTTGGCTTCGGCGTCTACGAACATCCAATAGGTCTGACCGGATTCTGCGACCCGTATCCCCCACGGGTGGCTGGAGTTCAAGGAACGTGATTGTGCATAGCGGATATGGGCTTTGATGGTTTCGGCCTGGGCCATCAGTTCCGCATTTCCCATATCGCTTCGGCCGATCACCACGGCACCGACAATACCGATAATGAACAAAATGGCAATGACCTCCAGGAGCGTTGAACCGGTCCTGTATTTTTTTTTCGAGCCCGTCCGGGAATGCGATTGGACCTGTTTCTCCTGAATGACCATATCACGTACAATAGCAGATTCCATGCGCCAATAAAACTGAAATCAGTGTCCCAGGGATGCACCCAAAACGGGCATGGCTTGATTCAAGCGGTTGACATTGCTATACGTTTCAAAATGCGGATTCAATCAAGGGCACAACAGACAGCCTTGGCCTGGATGCTATTGCTGTCTGCACTGCTGGTCACCTATTTCCCCTGTTTTTCGGGAGGATGGCATTACGACGATCATCCCAACATTCTCGATAACCCCAATGTACATCTAAGGTCGTGGGACACGTCGGCCATTCGCCAGACATTCTTCTGGCAGGATGACCATCCCGGTGCCCGGCCACGCCTGCAGCGCCCACTGGCGTACTTCAGCTTTGCTATCAACTGGTATTTCGGGCAGGATCGCGTCTGCGGTTATCACATCGTCAATTTTATGATCCACTTTGTTACGGCCGGCATACTCTATCTGGTATGCCGGCAATTGGTCTCGCTACCACGGGTGGGGGGACGGTCTGCCGTACTGGCACATCCGGCGGCCTGCCTGGCGGCACTTTTTTGGGCGGTCCATCCGGTGCATGTGACGGCGGTCACCTATATCGTCCAGCGGATGGCATCCATGGCCGGCATGTTTACCATCATCTGCATCTATGCCTATCTGCAAGGCCGACTGTCCGGGGGGACCGCTTTTCAAACCTGCTGCCGCTTTGGTGCCGCCGCCATCTGTGCCGGGTTGGCCATTTCCACAAAGGAAAACGCGGCCCTTTTGCCGATTTCGATTCTGCTTCTGGAAATGCTGATCATTCAACATGACCCATCCGTGCGGGCGGTTCGCCCTGTGGTCCTGATTGCCGTTGCATTGGTGATTTTCGCGACAATCAGCGTGCTTATCGCCGAACCGGCGGCGCTGTTGAACGGTTATGGCCATCGTCCCTATACGCCCGTGGAACGTGTATTGACCGAATCGCGGGTGATCCTGTTCTATCTGAAGCTGCTTTTCTACCCCCTGTTATCCGGTTTTACCCTGATCCACGATGTCCAGGTATCGACATCCCTGTGGTCTCCATGGACCACATCGGCATCCATATTCTGCCTTGTTGTGAGCGCTGTCTGGGCGGTGGTATGGTTGGCTCACCGTCACCCCCTGGCGGCCCTGGGTATTCTCTTCTTTCTGGCCAACCATGCCATCGAAGCCTCCTTCATTCCCCTGGAACTGGTTTACGAGCATCGCAATTACATTCCGTCGATGTTCATCTTCATTTTCCCGGCCATGCTGATCGTCCGTGTGTTCATGTATTTTCAGTATAATCGGTGTTTGCAGACTTTGATGGCTTTAAGCGGCGCCCTGATAATCGCAACCGTGGGTCATACAACCTTTGCCTACAACCGTGTTTTCATCAGCGATTTACATCTGTGGCGGGACAATGCGCTCAAAGCACCCGGCTTGAGTGTGGTGCAGAACAACTATGGTACGGCACTGATGCGCTTGGGACTGACCGGGAAGGCCGTTTCTGCATTCAAGCAGGCCATCCGCCAGGATCGGTATTTCAACCTGACCCAACGGGGCCTGGCCCACTACAACCTGGGACTGTACTACGAAAATGTTGCCGGAGATGATGTCACGGCCCTGGCCTGCTTTAAAGAAGCCATCCGCCGGGCCTACAGTTCAAAGCTTATGGGGGCGGCCCTGGCCATGAGCCAGTTGCGCAACGGGGAACTGAAAAATGCATTGACCACCATTGAACGGGGACTGGCCCAATGGCCCGAGGACCCGGCGTACCTGACCGCTTTGGCAACCCTTCAGATCATTCGCCATCAGTGGTTGCCGGCCCTGGAAACAATCCACCGCCTCCGGCGGGCCGAACCATTGGCTGCCGGGCCCTTCGGTTTTTACGGTGATGTCTATGGACATCTGGGAGATCCCCACAAGGCAATCTTTTTTTGGAATTGGTATGCACGGTGCGGCGGCAGACGGTGGGTGGCCGATCTCGCGCTGGTAAATCTCTACCATCAAACCGGTCAAGAACAACGCGCACAGATGACAGCCGGCAGACTGTCCGAATCCGAAGAATATCGGAATTGGCTGTCCCGACGGGTGTCAAAATCCGACGCCGGCATCCTTACCGAATTGATAACTCCTGAATTGAAGACAAAATAAAATCGGGGATGACATCAATTACCAATTGCTAAAAGCCAACGGCTATGGCTCAACTCAAGTACAATATATAAAAAACTTTTGTAAGCGTTCACAGGGCGAATGCATCTGCTTTGTTACCGGGCACTTGAAGCATGCCCCATACGTCTGCGGGCCCGAAGCCGCGCATCTGTGGCACCTGAGTAAACGCTTACCGGCTGTGCTTTACAGGTATTGGTTGCTTCTACCCCGTGAACAGGTACAAGCTTTTTAAGGTGATCCAGGCCGGGGAATGGTCCGGGAACGTGTCTGGCCGTCCAGTTGGGTCCCCGCATTTCCTTGGACCTCCAGCGTAATTTCTGTTCCTCCAGTCGTTGTCAAGGTGAAATCACCCAGGTTGGTTCCAATGGTCGTGTCATCATAAATTATTTGGCCGGGGGTTCTGCCCTGAAGCAGTTCCTTGGCAAAGTGCTGGTTGACACGGCCGACGCCTTCGGCCAAGGCGGCATCCAGGGCCTTGATCCTGGCTTCGGACTGAAGGTCGAAATACTTGGGGATGGCGACAGCGGCCAAGATACCCAGGATGACCAATACGGCGATGATTTCAACCAGGGTGAAGCCATCCTGGTTGTTCTTTGAAATAGATTGTTCTTTTCGGCCCCGTGTCTCTATCATGATCCCTCACTTGAACGTCGATAAATATAGCAGTCGTCAGCCCAATGCCAAGCACAGATGATGCCAGCCTGAATGCTTATCTTTTTTTGCATCCTGTGGGGGTCGAATCTTCCCCAAAGTGCCCGGTGATCGCATAAATGGTTAGGACTCCGACAACCATTTATGATAACTTACAATAGCATTGTTCCTACATTTTTTGAAGCAAAAACTACAATAAATGAAGCTTTTGTCCGGTCATTTGAATTTAAAGTCGGCGACATTGATTTCGTGCTTTTTGATACGGTGCCACAGACTTCGTTGTTTGATTCCCAGTAAGGCTGCCGCTTTTACCTGAACACCACCCACCTGTCGCAGTGCATCGATGATGAGTTGGCGCTCAAGTTGTCGGAGGCGCATATCCAGTCCGTTATTTTCATCCGGCGGGATGGTGGTCCCCATGGCGACTGCCGGTTTTTGGTGGTGCTGCCTTTCGCCAAAGGGCATTGATCCGCGTTTATGGATGGAAATCGGCAGGTTGGCCGGCAAAATGGGGCCATCTGCCAGGACCGCGGCAGATTCCAGTGCATTTTTCAGTTCCCGGACGTTTCCCGGCCAATCATCACTGATCAGCAACTGGAGTGCTTCGGAAGACAATTGGTTGTCGAAGCCCCGCTGGCTTAAAAAATGATCGGCCAGCAAGGGGATATCCTCACGCCGGTTTCGCAGGGGCGGCAGCATCACATGAAACACGTTTAAGCGGTAAAACAGATCCTCACGAAAGTTTCCGGCTTCAACCAATTGATCGAGACTGCGATGGGTCGCGGCAATGAATCGCACATTGACGTCGATGGATTTGACCGCGCCTAACCGTTGGATCGTGTTTTCCTCAATGGCACGCAGGATTTTGGCCTGGGTGTCCAGCGGCATATCGCCAATTTCATCCAAAAACAGCGTACCGGCGTCAGCCAATTCGAATTTGCCGGGTTTGGCCGTGTTTGCTCCGGTAAAGGCCCCCCGTTCGTGACCGAACAGTTCGCTCTCCAGCAAACCTTCCGGTATGGCCGCACAATTGATCGCCACAAAGGGACGGTTCCGTCGCTTGCTATGCTGATGAATACTCCGGGCGATGAGTTCCTTTCCGGTACCGGTTTCACCGGTAATCAAAACGGTTGAATCCTTTGGTGCCACCTTGACGATCTGGTTGAAAACACCGCGCATGGAACGGCTCTGGCCGACGATATCCGGAAACAACTGGCGAGACTCGACCTTGCTCAGCAGTTCGGTTACCTGATCGAAAACCATGGTGAATTTTCCCATGTCGTCGTTGGCGGCCGGCCGGCCCGGCTTTTGAACGACATCGCCGACAATTCCCAACTCTTTGGTTTTGATGAAAAAACGTTTCATCGGGTCGATCAGCAGCTTCACGATCAGGACACCGCAAACCAGCGTGAAAACGATGAGCAACACGCCCCACAAAGTGGCTGGCCACCGGGGATTCATTGCTTTGGAAAGATAGTACGTGGTTGTATTGTAGGTAACGATGATCGATAAAATGGCAAATCCGGCAAAGATTACCGGGATGGTGATGTACAAGCTTATATGGAAGCGGATATCCTTCATTATTGCACCATTTGCACAAGATCCCACATGGGCAGATAGATAGCCAGGGCAAAGAAAAGCACCACAGCCGCCAGACATACGGTCAACAACGGGCCGACGGATTCGGCAATCTGTTTCATTGCGTATTCGAGTTCCGCATCATAATGAGACGCAGCCTCCTGAAGCATTTCATCCAGATTTCCGGATTCTTCACCAATGGCCACCATGTTGATGATGATCGGTGTAAAATAGGGCGATACCTTGAGGGGTTCGGCGATACCGCGCCCCTCCTCGAGCCGTTCGATGATGCGATTGAATGCTCTGGCCAAAACGGCGTTGTTGATGGTTTCCGAAAGAATGGACATGGTTTCCAGAACGGAAATTCCACTTGACTGTAAAATGGCGAAAACACTTGCGAACCTGGCCATGACAGCCTTGCGTATGATGGTTCCGGCCACCGGCATGTGCAAAAGGATCTTGTCCCGCCGGAAGCGTCCTTCTTCCGTTTGCAGATAGATATGGAGGAGAATGCCGATACCAATGGCCGACAGCAACAAAAACGGCCAGAATGTCGCCAGGAACGTATACAAATGCATACAGATCAGTGTTGGCAAAGGCAAATCAAGTCCGGATTTGATGAAGATCCCGGTAAACTTGGGAATCACCAGGGTCAACAGGATGACAAACGCCACAAGCAGCGATATCACGACAATAAAGGGGTATTGCATCGCCGAACGGATATCGGATTTGATCTTGTTGTCATGGTCGAAAATGTAAATCAGGCGCTCCAGAATTTCGGTCAGGCTGCCGCTCGTCTCACCGGCATGCAGCATGCTGCAATAAAGTGATGAAAACACAGCCGGATATTTTCTGAAGCCATCATACATGCTGCCGCCTTCGCGTATATCCTGGGATATCGAGACAATAATCCGTTTGAGCTTGATATTCTCGGTCTGGCTTTCCAGTACCTGAAGCAATTTCAAAATCGGCACGCCGGAACGGATCAATGTCCGCAACTGCTTGGTGAACAAGATCAGTTCAGGCGTTTTGACAGGGGTGAATTTTTCCCTGAGCTCGACCAGAAAAAATCCGCTGCCCGATTTGCTTGCATCCGTCAGCTTCTGGGGGATGTATCCACGAGAGGCCAGAGCATTGGTGGCCCCCTCGACGGAATCCGCATCAATGGATCCGGTAACCATACTGCCGTTTTCAGTGATCGCCTGATAGTAAAATTTGGTCAATTGACGCTGTTCCTTCCCGATGGAGATTACATCATGACGGCCGATACCGCTTCGTCAAGGGTTGTTTCGCCATTCAATACCTTGCGGGTGGCATCGTCCCTCAGGGTCTGAAGGTTGCCGGCATCCCTGGCCGCACGCATGATTTCCCGGGATGACGCCCGCCTCAGGATCATCTCCTGAACCATTTCATCGATAGCCAGAATTTCAAAGATGCCGGTGCGCCCCTTGTATCCTTTGTCCATACAATTGAAACAGCCCTTTCCCTGTACGAAGTCCGCTCCTTCTATCTTATCCAGTCCCCAGTAAGAAAGGGCCGCCTTGGGAGGTTTCCAGCTTTTTTTACAGTGCGGACAGACCTTTCGCACGAGGCGTTGGGCGATGGATACCAGCATCACCGAACTGACCAGAAAGGGTTCGATCCCCATATCGATGAATCGATTGATCGCACCGGCGGCATCGTTGGTATGAACGGTGCTTAGCACACGATGGCCGGTCAACGCACTTTGAACGGCAATACCGGCGGTTTCGGAATCCCGGATTTCTCCGACCATGATCACGTCCGGGTCCTGCCGCATAATGGACCGCAGACCGCTGGCAAAGGTCATGCCCGCCTTGCGGTTGAGTTGAATCTGGCGGATCTTGTTGATCCGGTATTCAACCGGGTCCTCAATGGTGATGATATTGATGTCCGGCTGATTGATTTTCTTCAAAATGGAATACAGGGTCGTGCTTTTGCCGCTTCCTGTCGGTCCGGTACTCAAAATCATGCCGTAGGGCCGGGTAATAATCGGCTCCAATTTGCGGATAGCCGCCTCGCTCATCCCCAAATGTTCCAGGGAATAGACCCCGCCACTGGTATCCAGCAGCCGCAACACCATGTTTTCACCGTAAATGGTGGGGATTGTGGAGGCCCGGATATTAATCTCCTTGTTGTCCATACGGATGGTGAAACGACCGTCCTGGGGCACCCGGGATAGCGATATATCCATGTTGGACAGGATTTTTATCCTTGATATAATCAACAATATCAAGGATTTTGGTGGGGCCGGAACATCATGAAGCTTTCCGTCCACCCTGAACCGAACCTGAACGAAATCTTTTTCCGGCGAGATATGGATATCACTGGCCCCTTCGCGCACCGCCTGGGACAGGATGGAATTCACCAGGCGGATGACCGGCGCCTCCTCGGCCATGTCGTGAAGTGAACTGACCTCCACGTCCTCGGATATGGTGCTGGCTTCCCCGTCCTGATCGCTTTCGATCTGCATATCGCTCATTCCGTCCAGCACACCACCGATGGCGGAATAGGTCCCGTACAGGCTCGAAATCATGTGGTTGAGTTCCTGATAGGTACAGATGACGGCTTCCACTTCGGTGTTCGTGTACACCTCTATGGCATCCAGGGCATTGATATCCATCGGGTCGGTCATGGCCACCTTCAACAGGTAATGGGTCCGCTCGATGGGAATCAGCTGATGTTTCTGGCACAAGGCCAGCGGTATGACGTTGGACAGATGGATGTCGATGGGATAGGATTCCGGCTTGTATTTTTCGATGGACAATTGCCGCGATACCAGATTCACGATTTCCGAACTGCTGACAATGCCTTCACGAACCAGGTATTCACCCAATTTGATATGGCTGCGTTTATGATTGACGATGGCCTCATCGAGCTGTTCCTGAGTCAGCAATCCACCGTCTATGAGCATTTCACCGAGCTTTTTCTTTTCTTTCACATTGTCACCTACAGCCATTTTGAAGCGTCAGTCCCATCGGCCCTTACCTGCAAATGGATCTGAAAAAAAGACGGTCCCCGCCGGCCAACCGGAAATAATTTCGACAACGGCGGATAAGTCCTCCGGAAGCCTGGCCCTGGCATTTTCCGCCCCCTGGGCGTTGAAAAAATAGCCATGCACAAAAAGCCCGTACCGCAATCCGGCCTGTCGATCCCATACCGCGATGATGCGCCGGGCAGGGTACCCATCCATCCTTGTCAGCGCTTCCCGATATGCCGCTTCCATCGAATCCGTATCGCCGATCTTGAGCCACCAGCCCGGGGTGTGATGTTGAACATCATCAAGGGGCATTGCCGGGAAGTGGACCACATCGCCCACGTTAATGGCATCGGCATGCCGGATATGCGGATTGGCCGCCAATACGGCGTCAAGAAACCGGCTGCGCAAATCACCGTACACAACCATGAGCATCTGCCCCAAGGTGTCCTTGGGGGCAACGTTCAGGGTGCCCAGCAGCGCCGGCATCGAAACGGCGTTCCGGAAAGGTTCCTTTTTTTTCCGGAACGCGGAATCGTCAACATTGTCAGAAAGCATGTCCGGTTCTGTCGCCGGGATATCCCGGATTGCCGCAGAATCGGCAGCCAGAGGTTCCGGAAGGGCTGATATTTCCAGATCGTTTATCAATCCGTCCCCACTGCCTGTCGTCCCGCCGTCCGGCTGGGGTTGGGTTTCATTTTGGGAGACAGATCCTGTGTAAACCGCAGTCCCCCCAAGGTTCCGATCCGACACATGGTTGGGTGCGACGGTCACCAGGAGCGTTTTATTGCCGATGGAGATAGATACCGGCGGCAGCCAACCGGAACGGTATAAAAGGAGCACGCCGGCACCGACACATAAAACCGTCACCATAAACGCAAAGGTACCTTGCAAAAAGGGTTGTCTCCGATTCACCTGCGGGCTCAGGGACCGACGCTGGCAGGACCGAACCAGCCGCCGGTTCACACGGCAGCGGTTTTGCACGATCAGTGCCAAAATGCACTGATGGCACAGGTTGATAATCTTGCGTGGATAACCTTGTGTCACGCGATATATTTCAAAAAGGGCCGGCGTGGTAAACAGTTTCAGCTGCCGGTCAGGTTTACCGGCCTGATCGACCCGGAACTGAATCATCCTGCGGCTGTCGGAATAGGTCATGGGGCCCAGAAAATGAATCAGGTTGACCCGGTCGGCCAGGTTGTCACGACGTTCCAGGATATCCTGGAACTCTTTCTGGGCAAAAAGTACGATCTGCAGCAATTTATGATCGTTGGTTTCATAATTCAACAATTCCCGAAGTATTTCGAGGCAGAATTCGGGAAGCTTCTGCCCCTCGTCAACCACCAGAACAACCGTCTTGCCGGCACCGATTCCGCGCTTGTAAAGATGGTTTTTGATGCCTTCCTTGAGCGACTGCTCGTCGGCCTTACCATCCAGACTCACCGCCATCATGGAAGCGATGGTTTCCAAAAAGACCAATGGCGATGCAAAGGACGGGTCCAGAACCAGATGGATCTCGAAACACGCATCCCCGGACAAACGTTTCAGCAGGGTCCGACAGATCGTCGTTTTACCGGACCCGACGGCGCCGATGACGATGTTCAGCCCACGTTTGAGGCGCAGTGCCAGCTCGATTTTCTGCAGACAGGCCACATGCTGTGCGGAATGATAAAAAAAATCGGGATCGGGTGAGTTCGAAAAGGGTTCTCGATCCAGATTGACAACGGTAAAATAGTCCATGGTAGCATTTGCCGGAAGATAGGGGACCCTCAATACCTGCGGATCCGATCGACATGATCAGTCCTGTTGGGCCGGCGTCGATCCTGTCGTCCCACCCGCCGTACCGGAATCAGGCAGCCGGCTTTTCAGGATATGGGGTGTGATGAAAATCAGCAGCTCCTGCATTTGTTGCCCTTTGGACGATCCCTTAAACAGATATCCGAGTCCCGGAACATTTCGTAGCCAGGGCGTTCCGTAATCAAGGTTTTGACCGGTTTGTTTGTTCAATCCACCAATCACCGTGGTCTGTCCATCGAAAACAACGACATTGGTTTTGGCGTATTTGGTAATGACCGTTGGATTGCCGTTGACGGTCCGTGAAAAATCCGGCTCGTCCTTGTTGGTCACGATATCCAGACGCAATGTGTCGCCTTCGATAACATGGGGGGTCACTTCCAGGCGCAACACCGCCTTTTTGTATTCAACCTGGACCTTGTTGTCATTCACGGTTTGAAAGGGGATATCGTTACCGCTTTCGATGATGGCAGCCTGGTTGTCCAAGGTTGTAATGGAGGGTTTGGACAGAATGTTGAGTTTGTTTTCTTCCTCCAGTGCCGTCAACTGGGCGGAAAGAATGGCATTGCTGGTTTCTGCGATCATTCCCAGGGACAAACCGGAGCCCGCTACCGTCGCCGAGGTCAGATCGGCCGGAAAACTGCCGGCCCACCCCGTCGTCGGATTCAGATTGTCCGTGGATGAGCCGACACCGATGGCATTTCCGGCGTTGGGGGTGATCCAGTAGTTGTCGCTTTTCCGATGCCAGCGGTAGGCACCGCCCCATTGAACGCCGAGTTCTCTGGCGGTCTGACGGGTGGTTTCGATAATGTGCGCCTCGATAAGCACCTGTGCGGTGGGCTGGTCCAATTCGGTGATCAATGCCAGGATGCGTTCGAGATCCGACCGGGTGGCCTGGATGATCAGGGCGTTGTTGTGATCATCGACGAGGACCGAACCGCGGGTTTTACCATCGTCACCGGGGCTCAGGAAATGTTTCAGGTTATTTTTTAGATTCCCGGCATCGGCGTAATCCACATGCACAATTTTGGTAACCAGCGGCTCCGCGAGGGCCATCTGCCGGCGGGCGGACAAAAGTTTGCGGTCCGCCTCCAGCTGCTTGACCATGTCGGTCTTGTCCGCAAGTGTAACGATTCGCAGCAGCTCACCCTCCCAGGCATAAGACAGGCCGTGGGTTTTGAGGATGCCTTCGAAGACCTGCCCCCAGGGAATTTTGACCACGTTCACGCTGGTGGTCCCTTTGACGGTCTCGTTGATGATGATACTGATACCGACCGAACGCGCCAGGGCACGCAGGAGTACGGGCAGTTCGCCCTGATGAATTTTCAGCGTGATGGGTTTTTCAGGAAGGGGCCTGTCCGGATACCGATCCACCGTTTCGTGCCCCAGGCCGGTTGTCTGTTTCTCCGGCATATCGATGATGCGGTGTTGGACGGGAGGTGAAAAACCTCTGGAATCGGCGACCCGCGCCCGCCACGTTTCAAGCGGGTCAGGGTGATTCCGGGTGGCCTGGGGCGTACATCCGGTCAAGCCGGCCAACAGACAGATTCCGGTCGATACCATCACGACCCGTTTTCGAAACGAAAATAACATGAGACTCCTGTTCGGTTCCCTTCCTAATGGCTATCGCCCACACCCGATTCCGTATATTTCAGTATAATCATATCTGCCGCATCGCGTCTGCCGATGTCAACCTGTTGCGGCCCAATGCGCCGAACATAATACCCTTTGTCATTGACGGATTCCCCGGTGGCATATTCGATTCCGTTGATGATGGCCAGGCGCTGTGAGCCGGCCTCAATATATCCCGTATAAACCATGTCGATCGAAGATTTTGCATCGACCGGCGCCCGGTTCGAAGCCCTGGACGATTTTTTTTCCGACAGGGACAAGGTCGTGTCGATAAATGGATCTTTCTGCCATGCGCGTTCGGCGCGGCGCATACTGAACAACTCTCTGGCCGTTGTGTCGGCGTCTTCCGCTTTGAGTTTCCGGCTCGCTTCACGGGCAAATTCCATGGCCTGCTGCATCGTGTCTTGTCCGTTGACCGTTCGGGATATCGGCGCTGAAGCCCCCCAGTAGACATACACACCCGACAAAACGGTGACCACCATGATGGAAAGGATGATTTTTTCTCTTTTCGACATATCAGTTGCAGACCAATGGGTTATGCGGTCGGCTGTTTCGGTCATTGGTGAAACAGCGATACCGTCAACTGAATCCATTTTTTGCTGGAGTTGTCGCTGCGAACCTGTATGGTTTCGATGCGATCCACATATCCTTGCGCGGCGATGGTGTTGATCAATGTCTGTAGGTTTAAAAAGGCGCCCCGAAAAACGACATCCACCTTGAGCCGCCCTTCAGCCTGATTGAGATCCCGGACATCCGGAATGACACTCTCCAGAACAAGATCGGCTGTCGCCGCAATCCCCTGAAAAAGCCCTGTCAGGCGAGTGGTGTCATCCGTGTTCAATGCTTTTCGCTGAGGGATTTTCAGTTGTGCAGACGGAGAAATCCGCACTTTTTTCACCAGTTTTTGATAAATGGGCGCCAATGAGCGCCTGAGCGTGATTTCCTCGTTCAGAGCCGCGATCTGTCGATCCTGTTCAGCCAGGGTCCTGTAATTGGGGTAGATCACCAGTACCATGAACGCAAAAAGCCCCAGAGCGCATACAACCACCAGAATCGGATTGTTTTGACCTTTCGAATTCGACATTGACTGTTTCCTTGCACCGACCGGCGATCAGGCCAGCTCGAACGCAATCGAAAACCGCATGACCTGACGCGTGTCCAGAAACTGCAATCGTTTGCTTTTTACCGATGGCGTTTTGAACAAGAGGGATGATTCCATGTTGAGCATATAACCGGCAAGATCCGTTTCGAAGCGGAGCTGTTCGCCGGTAACGATTCCCTCTATGGTCAAGGTGGCCTCATCCCTTTTTCGACGCCCCGCACCGTGCCCCACCAAATCGATGCGAAGGGCGGTCAAGCGGATATGATCGGGCGTCAGTTGCGTGATTTCGGAAATAATCGCCGACATGAGATAACGCTCGCCCAAGGCGGCGATCCCGGCACGTTTTTGGTTCACCTTGGACAACAGCGCGGTGACCAGATCCTGGGTCAGCGGAACGTTGAAGGCATCTTTTTCGCTTGTCAATTGGGCGATCCGGTCGGCTTTGGCGAGAATCCGGTTTTCCTGCCACAAGAATCCGCCCAACAACAGAAACAGAAAAGCGATACTGGCTGCGGACATGGCGATCCTCAACCGCTGTGACCGAACCTGCTGTTCCTTGTGGCGATGGGTAAAAATGAAATTGGGGGTCAAATCATTCGAGGCCAACCCGATTCCAATGGCCGGGACAAAGCTTTCCCGATCCACGGCAGCGGACGGAATCGGCACGCTTTGCGAAAACGCATGACCGGCGGGGAAGGGATTGAGAACGTTCACCGGAGATCCCAGAAGCGATTCGATTTTTTCCACCACCGCCGGACTGGCCGTCACCTGGCCGGATATCAGCACCTCATCCACGCCGTTTTGGTTGAAGTGCATACAAAAATGGGCATTGGTGCGTTCAACCTGCCTGACCAGCCGTTCGATGGCGGGGGAAATGGCCTGGTGTACATTCAGCAACGCATCTTGCAGATCATCGCTGGTTTTTTCGCCGTCGAGAAACCGCCTGAACATGTCGCTGGCAGCCTGGTAAACGAAGTCCTGCTCGTCATCATCGGCCGCCTGACCGGATGGACCGGCCTGCGTATTCGATTCGTGCCGCTGCAAATCAGGAATCAACCCCGCATAATCTTTTGCGATGGCATCAATCATGCTGTGTATGCCGGCTTTGATGGCCCGCGACAGAACCAGATTCCCGTTCGCATAAATGGTGATCCGCGACCAGTCCCTGCCGATGAAAAGACAGCATGTATTGCGCCCTTTTCCCCTGACGATTCCGGTCTTCAGCAGATTTTGAACGGCGAACGGCACAATGGAGATACCGGTCAGGGGGTAACCGATACGGCTGAAGAGCTTTTTCAAGGCGTTGGTCTGGGCAATGGGAATGGTAAATGTCATGACCTCGGTTTTTACCATTCCGTTTTCGTTGACATCTCCCAGTACCCTGAAATCCAGCATCATCTCCTTGGGATCAAATGACACCTCTTTGGAGAAGGTCCAATAGACGGCATTGGCAATCTGTTTTCTGGGCAGCTTGGGAATCCGGATGCAGCGGGTTTCGACATTGGCCGATGCCGTGCAGCACCAGATATCATAGCGTTTAAGGCCCTTTGTGAAGCCGAAAAGCGCATTGGCCAGTGTTTTCGCCAGGGACGGCGAGTCGAAAGCGACCGATTCGTCAAGGGGGACGCAGGCGTAATCGAGCAACGCGAAAGATTTATCCGACAGGTGGCCGATTTTGGCTATTCGAAGGTCACGATTACCGATTTCGATACCGATGCGGACGGGCCGTTTGAAGGCCAGGGTCCCGAGTAGGGTGCGTGCGGCGGGGGCCTTAACCGGACGATCTTCTTCGACGGACATCGATGTGGGATCATGGTTCCGGATCAGATCAAGCAACTTCTCGGTGGAAGAAATCTCGTCCTTGTTGGTCAATTCAGCGCTCCGTGTCACAAAAGCAGGCCATGGATGAAAACGGCCATGTCCCGCCATTTTCGCAAGACCATCCCGGGCGGCGGCGGGGTCCCGGAAATGACTGGTTCAGATTTTTCGAATGTTGACGCATTCAAAAGGGTTTTGTCAAGACTAAACAGAACACCGGTACACGCCTTATCATTTTTTTATTATTAGATATTTCATAAATCGAAAAAGGCTTTGGGAACCATCCGCCGGGTCCATGCGCGTCTGGCGATCGGGATGCGGACAGACAAAAGTCACTCCCGGCAGCGCAATAAGGCTTGAAAAAAAATAAGTTGCCTTCTATTTTCGTGAAGATACCCGACTCGGAGAACGATCCATGAAGCTGCCCAATACATCCGTCAGGCTCACCGATCATATGATGCTGATCGGCATTTCGCTGGCCGCCATCTACTGGATTCTCGATTCGCTTTTGTCCATATTCACCCGCTACGACAATCTGTTCGAGCAATTGTCAGGTGTCAATCTAAATGAAATCTGGACGCGAATCATCGTGCTCTGCCTTTTTGCCATTTTCGGATCTCACGCCCAGTACACGATCAACGAAAGAAAAAAAACGGAAGCCAAACTCGAACAAAACGCAGCGACTCGCGAACGATTCCAGCGACTGCTGTCGCCGGATCTGGCCGAACGGGTCGTCTCCGGTGAGCTGAAAGTCGAAAAAGGCGGAAAAGATCAGGTGGCAACGGTTCTTTTCGTCGATATCCGCGGATTTGCCACCATCAGCGAAAACAACCAGGCGTCCGAGGTCCTGGGTATGCTCAACGAGTACTATGAGGCCTTGGTCGAAGTGGTTTTTCGCCATGAGGGCACCGTAGACAAATTCATCGGAGATGCAATGATGGTGATCTGGGGCGCACCGGTAACCCATGCCGACGATCCCCACCGTGCGGTACAGGCAGCGCTTGAAATCAAGGAGGCCCTGGCCGACTTCAACCGGGCGGGTCTCAAAATCGGCCGTCCCCGGATCGCTGTCGGCATCGGCATCAACACCGGCAATCTCATGGCCGGCTATATCGGTTCCTCCCGCACCATGAGTTACTCGGTAATTGGTGACACCGTCAACATCGCTTCACGACTTTGTTCGGCGGCCCGCCCGGATCAAATATTGGTTTCTGAAAATACGTGGAACCAGGTCAAAGACCAATTCGAGGCCGTATCCCTCGGTCAGATACAGGCCAAAGGAAAATTTCAGCCGGTCAATGCCTATGCCGTCACCAAATCGATACAGTAATTACCCGACAGAATCATTTTGCCAAAGGCTGGGACCGAAAGTGGGATGGCTCAGCTCAGGACTGAGTAACTTTACGCCCCCGGGCATTTGTGCTAAATAGTGCCCATCCAGAAATGGCCAATTTGCCCGATATCTGCGTTATACGAACATTTTTATCCTCGGCATATCAACCATATGCCTGCGGTAAAAATGTTCGAAAGCCTTGATCTCGAATATTTTGCCTATTTCTGGACAAACACCAAATAGCCGGTTCCTGAAGACCTAAAACAAGCAATCTCAAACGACTGAACATGACACGCATCGGTATGGGATACGACATTCATCGCATGGTACCCGACAGGCCGCTGGTACTGGGCGGTGAAACCATACCGTATTCAAAAGGGCTGCTGGGCCATTCGGATGCCGACGTACTGGTGCATGCCGCCTGCGATGCGCTGCTGGGAGCAGCGGGTATGGGCGATATCGGAGAGATGTTCCCCGACACCGACCCGCAATACAAGGATGCCTACAGCATCGACTTGTTGCGGGCCACAACGCAGCGAATTCAGGAAAAAGGATGGTTGCTGGTCAACATGGATGCCACCATCTTCGCCCAGGCACCCAGGCTGTCACCGTACAAAAAGGCGATGGCGGACCGTCTGGCCGCCTGCATGCAGGTCCAGTCGTCACGGATTAACATCAAAGCCACCACCACCGAAGGACTCGGTGCCGTTGGCAGCGGTGACGGCATCGCCGCCATGTGCGTGGTGTTGCTTCGTTCCAGACAACCCGCTGCCGACACATAATCGTTGAACAAGAGGTTTGATCATTCATGACCATACGGATCTACAACACCCTGACGAAATCCAAGGAAAAATTTGAACCGGTCACCCCGGGCCAGGTGAACATCTACGTCTGCGGCCCCACGGTTTACGATGACTGTCATGTGGGCCACGCCCGCTCCGTGGTGGTTTTCGATGCGATTGTCCGTTTCCTGCGGGCCATGGACTACCAGGTCAACTATGTCCGCAATTTTACGGATGTGGACGATAAGATCATCAATCGGGCCAACGAGATCGGGATCGACGCGAGTCAGTTGGCGCAGAAATTCATAGACGCCTTTTACCGGGATATGGATGCCCTCAACGTAATACGCGCCGACCGTGAGCCGAGGGTCACCGAACACATCGACGACATCGTCGCCATCGTGCAAACCCTTTTGAATAAAGGCGCGGCCTATGTCGTGGACGGGGACGTCTATTTCGCTGTGGACACCTTTGCGGATTACGGCAAGCTGTCCGGCAGGAAGCTCGACGACATGGTGGCCGGCAGCCGGGTCGAAATCAATACCAACAAACGCAATCCCTTCGACTTCGTCCTCTGGAAAGCGGCCAAACCCGGCGAACCGTCCTGGAGCAGCCCATGGGGGGAGGGGCGCCCTGGGTGGCACATCGAGTGCTCGGCCATGAGCAGCCATTTTCTCGGCCAGACCCTGGATATCCATGGCGGTGGCAAAGACCTGATCTTTCCCCATCATGAGAACGAAATCGCCCAATCCGAAGCGGCCCATGGGGCCACCTTCGCACGCTATTGGATGCACAACGGATTCGTCAACATTGACAACGAAAAAATGTCCAAATCACTGAATAATTTTCTGATGATCAAGGATATTCTGGCATCCTGCCATCCGGAAAGTGTGCGCCTGTTTCTGCTTTCCAGCCATTATCGCAGCCCCATCGATTTTTCCGACCAGAACCTCAAGGAGGCGGAAAAGGCACTGGATAAAATTTACGGTCTGCTCAAACGGTTGGCGGAAGAGGGCGGTATCGATGCTGTCGAGGCCCCGCCCGGCAAATATTGGACGGACTTTTGCGAGGCCATGAGCGATGATTTCAATACCGCCAAAGGGGTCGGGCTGCTGTTCAACCTGATCAAGGATGCCAACCGGATTCTCGACCAGGACGATTCATCCGCGACTGCCGGGGCCACACTGACCGAACTGGCCGCCGATTTAAGGCGCATGGGCAACATCCTGGGCATTTTGCAGACCGATTGGCAAACCTTTTTCGACACCCGGAAGACCAGCCAGCTCCAGGATGTAACCCTGACACCGGAAGCCATCGAAGCCCTGATTGCCGAACGGACGGCGGCCCGGAAAAACAAGGCGTGGCAGCGGGCCGACGAGATCCGGGATCAACTGGCCGAAAACGGCATTGTTCTGGAGGATAAGACTGACGGCACCCATTGGAAGGTGGCCACCTGACGGATTCCTAAGAAGGCCGATATCTGCGTTAGGCTTCATCCCGCGTCACTGCGAAATCTTCCCGACACACGCGCTCCTCGGTTTTCGCAAGCCTTGATATCGACATTCTCACGAATCCGTTGTTCTATGGTATCGCCTGATAAGTTATCATAATCTTTGCATCTTGCTATGCCAACCTTCACCATAGAATCCGAATACACCCCCTGCGGCGACCAACCCGCGGCCATCGACGCCATCTCCCAAAGCATTCTGGACGGCACCCGAAGCCAGGTACTCCTGGGCGTTACCGGCTCCGGAAAAACCTTCACGATGGCCAACATCATCGCCCGGGTGAACCGCCCCGCACTGATCCTGGCCCCCAACAAAACCCTGGCCGCCCAGTTGTACAATGAGTTCCGGCAGCTTTTCCCTGAAAATGCGATCGAGTACTTTGTCAGCTATTACGATTACTACCAGCCGGAAGCCTACATCCCCACCACGGACACCTATATTCAAAAGGACTCGTCGATCAACGAGCTGATTGATAAAATGCGCCACTCGGCCACACGAAATGTGTTGTCGCGGACCGATGTGGTGGTGGTCGCCAGCGTTTCCTGCATTTTCGGGCTGGGCGCTCCGGAAGACTACCTTTCCATGCGTATCGACCTGGCCACAGAGATGGACCTGCCCCGGGAAAGGCTGCTCTACCAATTGGTTTCCATCCATTACCAGCGCAACGACATGGATTTTCATCGGGGCGTATTTCGGGTGCGCGGGGACCGGGTGGAAATCTTTCCGGCCTACGAAGAGGAGACGGCCATCCGTATCGATTTTTTCGGGGATGAAATCGAAGGAATCACCGAATTCGACCCGATCACCGGAACAACCCGCAAGCACCTGGACGCGGTCACCCTGTTCCCGGCCAGCCATTACGTGACCCGCAAGGCGACCCTGGAGAAGGCCACCCGCAGCATCGTCCAGGAACTCAAGGAAAGGGTCGAGCATTTCAGAGGCCAAAACGCCCTCATCGAAGCCCAACGCATCGAAGAGCGGACCCTTTTCGACCTGGAGATGATTCAAGAAATCGGCTACTGCAACGGTATCGAGAACTATTCGCGGCATTTGACCGGACGCCTGGCCGGACAGCCCCCGCCGACCCTGCTGGATTATTTTCCCGATGACTTCCTCATTTTCGTTGATGAAAGCCATATCGCCGTTCCCCAAATCCGGGCCATGTACAAAGGCGACCGCTCGCGCAAGGAGACCTTGGTCCGCTATGGTTTTCGGCTGCCGTCGGCCCTGGACAACCGTCCCCTGAAATTTGAAGAGTGGAGCCGGCGCATCCACCAGATCGTGTACGTTTCGGCAACACCGGCGGACTATGAACTAACCGCTTCAGGCCGGCGCGTGGTGGAGCAGATCGTTCGGCCCACCGGTTTGATTGATCCCGTCATTCATGTGCGCAAGGCCGGCAATCAGGTGGACGACCTTTACGGAGAAATCCGTCAACGCCAGAAGCGCGGAGAACGCATCCTGGTGACCGTCTTGACCAAACGGATGGCCGAAGACCTGACCGAATACTACACGGACCTGGGGCTGGCCGTCCGCTATCTGCACGCCGACATCTCCACCATGGAACGCATGGACATCATCCGGGAACTGCGCGTGGGCAAATTCGATGCGTTGATCGGCATCAATTTGCTGCGTGAGGGACTGGATATCCCCGAAGTGTCGCTGGTGGCCATTCTGGATGCCGACAAGGAAGGATTTTTGCGATCCACCCGCTCCCTGATTCAGACCTTCGGCCGGGCCGCCCGCAATGTCAACGGCACGGTTGTCTTGTACGCGGATCGGGTGACCGCATCCATGCAGGCAGCCATGGAGGAAACGAATAGAAGGCGCAGCATTCAGCAGCAATACAATCAGGATCACCACATCACGCCCCGGACCGTTGACAAGGCGATTACCGATATTTTCGATATGGCCTACGAATCACAAGAGGATGAATTCACACAAGTGGCCGAGCCACAGATGGACTATGGTGCGGATACCGACCCGGAGGCCCTGATCGCCGATTTGGAAAAACAGATGCAGGCTGCGGCCAAGGAACTGGCTTTCGAGGAAGCCGCCCGACTGCGCGATCGGATCAAGGGCTTGCGCAAGCGATTGCTATTCGAAAAATAACCCCCAGGGTGTACAACGGCTGCCGATCAATGAAACACAACGTCGCCAATCAGGAAATCACCGACACATTGGCGGGAACGCTGAAAGGCATCACCGATGCTCCCGGCGTCTATCTGATGAAAGATGCCGATGGCGAGATCATCTATATTGGCAAGGCCGTCAATCTCACCAAGCGGGTCTCCTCCTATTTCCAGCGCAAAGACCTGCTGGGACCGAAGACGGCCCTGATGGTGTCCCGGGTGGCCGATATCGAGACCATCGTCACCGCTTCGGAAAAAGAGGCCCTGATACTGGAAGCCAACCTGATCAAACGTCACCGACCGAGGTACAACGTCGTCCTCAAGGATGACAAACGCTATCCTTCCGTTCGCATCGATGTCCGCCGAACCTATCCCAAAATCGAGATCGTCAGGAAGACGCCCAAAGATGGCGCGATCTATTTCGGGCCGTTTTCGTCTGCCCACGCCGTACGGCAGACCGTTAAATTCGCCAACAAAACCTTCCCTTTGCGAAAATGCAGCGACCGGTCATTGAACAACCGCACCCGGCCCTGCATTCACCACCAGATGGGCCAGTGCCTGGCACCTTGCTGCCTGTCCGTCAAACCGAAAACATACCATGGGGTCGTCAAAGAGGTGATTCTCTTTCTAAAAGGACGCACCCCCGAACTGATCCAGCGCATTCGACGACAAATGCACGCCGCCGCCGACCAACAGGCGTTCGAACTGGCGGCCGCCTTGAGGGACCGGATGGTGGCCCTGGAAAGAACCCTGGAACGTCAGGTCACGGTGACCACCGACTTTATGGACCGGGATGTGATCGGCATGGCCGGCAACAGCGATTTCCGGTTGATTACGGTGATGCACCTGCGCAGCGGCGTATTGCGCGGTATGCGTCATTTCGAATTCAATCAGGCTGCCCCTGAAAAAGACGAATTGGTTGCCCAGTTTCTGGGACAATACTACCGGCAGGACCACGGGGTGCCCAAGGAAGTGCTGGTCCCGCTGTTGCCGGAAAACAAGAATTTGCTCGAAGAGGCCCTTTCCGAATGGAAAGGGCGTCGGGTTCGGATTCACCGACCTGCTCGCGGTGAAAAGCGACGCCTGGTCGACATGGCCGAAACCAATGCCCAAAACACCCTTCGGGAACGATTGCAGCGTGCGACCCAGGAAGCCGCAATACTCAAGGCCATAGAGAAACGGCTGGGTCTGGACCGGCCGCCCGAACGCATCGAATGCTTCGACAACTCCAATCTGGCCGGCACCAATCCGGTCTCGGCCATGGCGGTTTTCGTCAACGGGCGTCCTGAGAAATCCCAATACCGGCGCTACGCCATCCGTTCCGTCACCTCACCGGACGACTACGCCAGTATGAACGAAGTGCTGAACCGTCGATATGGCAAAAACAGTTCCAACAGTCCTTTTCCGGATCTGTTATTGGTGGACGGCGGCAAGGGGCAATTGAACATTGCCGTTGCTGTATTGAATCGGCTGGGGATGGCGGATCGTTTTGCCGTGGCCGGGATTGCCAAAAAAGATGCGGAGCGCGGAGAGGATCAGGACAAAATTTACCTGCCCAACCGGGCCAACCCGGTCAATTTGGGAAGTGACGGGCGCCTGTTGCTGCTTTTGCAGCAGATCCGCGATGAGGCCCATCGCTTCGCCATCACTTACCAGCGAAAGCGCAGAATCCGCAAAACGGTGAAATCGGAACTGGACCGGATCGACGGCGTGGGCCCGAAACGCAGGGCAACCCTGATGAAACATTTCGGCAGCATAAAAAAAATCCGGGCAGCCACGGTGGATGAACTCAGCGAACTGCCCGGAATCAATCTGTCTTTGGCCGAAGCCATTAGAAAAGCATTGAATTAAAACAATATTTGTTTGCAAAGGGTAGGTTGCGGTTCAGATCGAGGCCGCAGCTTTTTCGAAGCCGGAGGCGTAGCAGCGCCATGTCGAGAACTTCGAAAATGCGAGAACGAAGATATGGGCCGCAAGATGCCCTTTGCGGACGAATACTTAGGAGAGTTTGGCTAAATCATCCTTAAGCCCCTGAACCGCATCGGCCGATTTCATCAGGGCCGCCTTTTCATCGTCCGTCAACGTAATTTCAATCACATCCTCAATGCCGCCCTTACCCAGTTTCACGGGAACGCCGATAAACAGATCCTCGACACCGTATTCACCCTGCAGAAGGGCCGCACAGGGTAATACTTTTTTCTTGTCTTTCAGGATGGACTCGGCCATTTCGACAGCCGCCGACGCCGGTGCGTAGTAGGCGCTGCCGGTTTTCAAAAGGCCGACGATTTCAGCGCCGCCGTTGGCCGTCCGGTCCACCAGTTCGGCAATCCGTTCCGCGGAAATCAGTTCGGTAATGGGAATTCCGGCAACGGTGGAATAGCGGGGCAGGGGGACCATGGTGTCGCCATGTCCACCCAGGACAAAGGCGTGCGTGTTTTCCACGGAAACATCCAGTTCCATGGCAATAAACGCCCGAAAACGCGCTGAATCCAAAACGCCGGCCATGCCGATCACGCGGTTTTTGGGAAAGCCCGAGGCCTCGTAGGCCACATGGCACATGGCATCCAGTGGATTGCTGACGATGATCAGAATGCAGTCCGGAGAATATTTGACGATCTGCTCGGTGACGGTTTTAATGATCCCGGCATTGGTGCTGATCAGGTCATCACGGCTCATACCGGGCTTGCGGGGAATACCCGCGGTGATAATGACGATGTCCGATCCGGCGGTTTCCTCATAGCCGTTGGTACCGGTCAGGCGGGCGTCGTGCTTCTCGATGGGGGCCGCCTCGGTCAGGTCCAGGGATTTTCCCTGGGGTACGCCTTCCACGATATCCACCAAAACCACATCGCAAAGTTCTTTTTCAGCCAGTCTTTGGGCGGCCGTGGCGCCGACATTGCCGGCACCGACTACGGTCACTTTTTTGTCCATAACATGCTCCTTTGAAGATTGAAATGATGGGTTGATATGCCAAAACCGTGAAAGCTGGGACCGAAAGTGTGAAAGAAAAATTGATAGCACACCGCTGATGAAAGTCAATATGTTTGTTTTCTAAGAAGTTAGTTCTCAAATGTTGACAATAAAAGGGCAAACAGGATAAAACACTTTTGTCAAAACACCAGGTTCATTGGGAATCACCACGCCAGGACGACAAAATCGCCGACAGCCGGGGCGCCATCCGCGGCACCGCCGGCCAGTGGCTTTCCGTGATCGCCCATGACGGTACAGGCAATGATGGATTGTCACGCATAACAGGATCATGAATGGATATCGGCAAACAAATTAAATCCCTGCTCAATGAAGCGGAATTATACCGCTGCCAAGGATTGCTATCCGAAGCAAAAAACAGGTATCGGTCCGCGTCGGCCCTGATACAGGATCTCGACCGGTTGAAAAACAAAGCGCACCTGTTGAAAGTCATTTCGGAAAAAATACATTCTCTTGACGAAAAATCGGAAAAATTTCAAACCGGACCGGCATCTCCTGAAATAACGGAAAAAGGACAGGATCTGATCAAGAACCTGTTCGGTAAAAACGACCTCCAAAAAGCCGTGGCACTGGCCAAATTCGGTCAGTTCGAAAGAGCCATCGCCGAATTCGAGGCCCTTTTGAGAGACGATACATATCGTGTGGATGCCGGTAAAAACATTATCCGCTGCAAACTGGCCATCGCCACTGTGGATGATGCCATCGACCAGTACAAACAATGGTACGCCGGCGATCTGTTCACCAGCAGCCAGTTGGAAGCGATTCGAACCTACCTCCACCCGATCCTGGAAAACAAGGGTATTTCGACACCGTTGCCCGCCCCCGTGAACGAGAATCCCGATGACGATTCTGAGAACAAGACCGACACCGGTGGAATTGAGTTCAGTATGCCGGAACCGGAAGAGGACATGCTCGACATTACCTCTATCGGTATTACCTTCACCAGCGGTGCCAACCAGGGGAAAATGGTTGAATTCGACGTCAACTTCCAATCCGGTGACATGCTCAGCCTGATCATATCCAAATCGGATGCCGCATTCATCGAGGATTTGAATAATGGCGATAATTTGGACGACGTCCAGTTTTATTCCCCGATTGCCATGTTCAAGGGAACCGCAGTGGTTGCCAACAAGACACGGATCAATTCCGGACCGAAACAAGGCGACTTCTGCCTGGACCTGAAGGTGACCGGCAGTTAACGCCGTTCAAACAGCCGGTTACCATTGAATGCGGCTGATATCGCTGAATCTGACGAGGCCTCCAGCGCACCTTTCACTCAATTAGTTAAGGAATAATTTCTATGGCCATTTTCAACCTGAAGAAAAAGGAAATCGAGTGTAAAATCGTATATTACGGGCCCGGCCGCTGCGGTAAGACAACCAATCTCGAATATATTTTCAAATCCTACAAGAAGCAGGTCACAGGAGAAATGGTCTCCATCAACACGGAAGGAGATCGTACACTGTTTTTCGATTTTCTGCCCATGGGCCTGGGAAAGATAAAGGGATGCGATATCCGCGTGCAGCTTTATACGGTGCCGGGTCAGGTAAAATATAGCTCGACGCGCAAATTGGTGCTTCGGGGTGTAGACGGAATCGTATTCGTGGCCGACTCGCTGGAGGTTCGCAGAAAAAAAAACATGATCTCCTTGAAGGACCTTCAAGTCAATTTGAAAGAATACGGAAAAAGCATTTTTAAAGTGCCCCTGATCATGCAGTACAATAAAAGGGATTTGGCGGACGAAGGTATCCCGCTGATGTCCGTGGAACAGATGCAGCGCGACCTGAACAGGCAACTCAAAGTGCCTTTTTATCCGGGCAGTGCTGTCAAAGGCACCGGTGTGGGGGTGACATTGAAGGCATGTTTGATGAGCACATTGAAATCATTACAAAAAGAATTCAAATGGGCAAAGTAGGGGGTTGAGCCTGGCGATGAATGAGCGTTCCGTTCTATCAGGGAGCCTGGGATTCCTGTCGTTGGGAGATATCATCCAGCTTCTGGGGTCCAGCAGCAGCACCGGTGTGTTGCGTTTGATCAACCGTTATGCACCGGATCCCGGGTTTATCTACTTCATCGAAGGGAATCCGATCAACGCCCGAAATGGAGATCTCGACGGACTGGATGCGCTTTATTCGTTTTTCGGGTGGCTGAACGGATCCTTCGAATTCACCCGGGAAGCCATTTTGTCCGATAAGCGTATCACCAAAAGCAGAATGGGAATCATTCTGGAAGGCATGAAACTCCTGGATGACGGCCGCATAAAAAAAATCGGGCCGGAATCCGCGTCCGACATCGTCGGGAAACGGTCCTTATCAGCCACTCCCATCGTCAAAGGCCCGCTGGTGGACTATATGTATGTGGTTGATGAAGAGGACTTTTTCGATGGCGAACTCATCGTCGAAGAGGGCAAGCACGGCAGTTGGATCTGGGTCATTCTGGAAGGCGTGGTCGATATCGTCAAAGAGGGCGATTCGGGCAACATCCCCATCATTCGTATCGGGGACGGCTCGTTTATCGGGAGCATGGCTTCATTTTTGCTGCAAGGTCATATCCGTACCGCCACCGCCGTAGCTGTGGGCAATGTCCAACTGGGTGTGCTGGATTCCCAACGGCTGGCCCAGGAATATGCCGGAATGTCGATAGAATTCCGGGCGTTTCTGACAAGTCTGGACAAACGCCTGAAGCAGCTGAGCGAACGGATTACGGAACAACATGAAAACAGGGGCCGCACGACCGATGCCCTGAAAGGCAAATCCGTCATCCTCGATCCCAACGACACCAAACAGAAGTCACTTTATGTGATCAGACAGGGAAGGGCATCCATCATTCAGGATACGGCCAACGGACCGGTCGTTTTGTCTCATCTCTATAAAGGCGATTTTTTTGGGCACGTCCCCTTCTTGCACCTGGGGCAGGAATCGGAAAAGGCGCTCGTTTACGGATCACACAACATAAAAGTCGCGAAAATTAAAACCGTCTCTCTTCAAAAAGAGTACAATCGTATGTCTACAACCTTTAAAAATATCGTGGATAACATGGTGTCATGCATATCCGTCACAACAGACTTGCTTAACCCCATCGGTACATAAAAAACATTACCAGCGGGATAAAGGTGACCCCCAATGAATGAAAAACGAAAACATTCCAGAGTGGACTCCATCTACTTGCTCAATTACGTGCATCTGGATGAAAACGATAAGAAAATCTTGCAAGGCATGGGACGAACCATGAATGTTTCCGAATCGGGAATCATGCTCGAAACCCATGTGTCCTTCAACGAGAACGATACGGTCGACGTGGTGGTCGGCCTGAAAGAAGACATGGTCACCATTCGGGGAAAAGTAATATTTACCCGCGTTTCTGAAACCGGTCGCTACCAGTCCGGAATCCAGTTTCTGGCAATCGAAAAGGCGTCTTTGACGACATTGCGGCGCTACATCCACGCCTTTAACGCGATCATCTCTGAAGCCTGAGCATGGACGGCACAGGTTTGGGTCGTGTGCCGTTACCGGTCTTTTATCTTTTCAACAAGGATTGTCAAGGATGAGTTATACCGTTCGCGAAACAGATTTTCCAACGCTGAAATTACTTCAACGGGGCAAGGTCCGGGACATGTACGATGTCGGAGATGCCTATCTGATGGTGGCCACGGATCGCATGTCGGCCTTCGATGTCATTCTGCCTGATCCAATCCCGGATAAGGGGACCGTGCTCACGCAAATATCGCTGTTCTGGTTCGATATCATGGCGCCCCTGGTAAACAACCACGTCATTACCGCCGATGTTTCCGGCTATCCCGAATCCTGCCGGCCCTATGCCGACGACCTGAAGGGTCGCAGCATCCTGGTGAAAAAAGCCGAACCGCTACCCGTGGAATGCGTGGTGCGCGGGTATATTTCCGGCTCCGGATGGAAGGCTTATCAGAAAACAGGCGCCGTTTGTGGCATCTCCCTGCCGGAAGGACTGGTGGAATCCGACCGCCTGCCGGCCCCTATCTTCACCCCCTCGACCAAAGAAGGGCAGGGAAAACACGATATAAACATCGATTTTGACGAAATGGTGAAACGCATCGGTGCACCGCTGGCGGAAAAAGTCAAATCGCTTTCCCTGGATATTTATAATAAAGGCGCACAAATCGCCTCTGAAAAGGGAATTATCATTGCCGACACCAAATTCGAATTCGGTTTGGTGGATGGTGAAGTGATCCTGATCGACGAGGTCCTGACACCAGACTCGTCACGATTCTGGCCCAGCGCCACATATTCACCGGGAGGTTCACAAAAAAGCTTCGACAAACAATATCTGCGTGATTATCTGCTTTCTCTGGAATGGAATAAAGCCGCTCCGGGTCCCCAGTTACCCCCAAACGTCATCGAAAATACACGGGAAAGGTACGTCGAGGCGCTCGCGCTTCTATCCGGCGATAGACATGGACTATAACCTGAGTACAGTTTCGCTGGACCGGATTCAAACCGACAACCATACCTTCCGCATTACCACTTCCGTTGACAAGCCGGACCTGTCAGGTTCCATTGCAGCCGTCGGTCTTTTGCAGCCGCCGGTTCTGCTGCCTGTCGACGGGGGATTCATAACGGTCTGCGGATTCCGCCGGATTGCAGCCTGCCTGGAAAATCATCAAACCCGGATCACGGCCAGGCTGCTGCCGGATGCTTCATCATGGGCGGCCTGTGCGGACATTGCCATTATCGACAACACCTCCCAGCGGCCCCTCAACATCGTTGAACAATCCCGTGCAATCACCTTGATCGGACGATATGCCGCAATGCATCCGGGGGAGGCCAGCCGGCTGGCCGATCTGTCCGGTTTGCCCACAGGGAAACGGGCAAAAAACCGTATCGCACCCGTAGCATCCATGCCATCGTCTCTGCAGCATGCCATTTTGGAAGGTTCCGTGGCGCTGCCGGTGGCACTGCGTATCGATCGGCTGCCCGCTGACGACGCCACAAGCATCTGTGATTTTTTCCGGTTGATCAACACCGGTTTGAATGTCCAGCGCGAATTGCTGGAATTGATCTGTGACATCTCCCAACGGGAGGATACACAGATCTGCCAATTGATTCAGACGGCTGAGGTCACGGCCATATTAAAAGATACCGACGCGCCGATGCCCCAACGAGTCCACGGGTTGAGGCAGTTGTTCAAAAACTGGCGCTTTCCGGAACTGAGCACTGCCGAGGCACGCTTTCACAAACGATTGAAATCCCTCAAACTGGCACCGAATGTCCAGTTGCTGCCCCCTCCGTTTTTTGAAGGGACCAATTTTCGTTTAACCTTGACCGTCAATTCCAAAAGACAACTAAGGGCCGCCAGACAACAAATCGACAAATTGGCGGATCATCCCGAGCTGTTTCCCGATTGATTCTATCCCATGGTTGCTTAAAAATGAAAAAGTTGCAGATATTCGCGTGATCCATCGCCGCCGAAAAACATCCTTGGCCTGACTGAATTATTATGTTGAAAAAACTCATAATTGACGCAGATATCCAGTCGCATCCAGAAACCGGCCGTATTCGGCGCCGATTGGATATACCGGTGGAAGTGGTTGACGAAATCGATACGCTTTATGGATGGATCAACAGCGCGACCGACCCGATCGGCCGGAGTAAGGAGATCCTTTGTCTGACCCGAAACAAAGGCGGTTTTCTCAAGCCTTGTCCGGGCACCCGTGAATATACGTGCTGTGGCTATCAGATTTTACACATTGCTTCGTTTTGCACCATGGACTGTTCTTACTGCATCCTGCAAAGCTACTTTCATCCGCCATTGCTGCAATATTTCGTCAATCGTGAAGACCTGGATGCGGATCTGTCCCGGTTGTTCAATCAGAACAAGACCAGCAGGGTGGGCACCGGAGAATTTACGGACAGCCTCATTTGGGAGCCATGGACCGACCTGACCGAATACCTGGTCAACAGGTTTGCCGCCCAGGACCACTGCGTTCTGGAATTGAAAACCAAAACCGTCGATATAGACCGGCTGCAAAAGATGGATCACCGCCGTCGAACCATCGCCTCCTGGTCTTTGAATACCCCTGTGGTCATCAAAACGGAAGAGCGGCGAACGGCATCATTGACGGCACGTCTGAAAGCGGCCGCAAAATGTCAGCAATGGGGTTACCCCCTGGCTTTTCATTTCGACCCCATGGTTCTATATCCGGGATGCGAAACCGATTATCACCAGGTTGTCAAACAATTGTTCCGCTATGTATCTGCGGAAAACATCACCTGGATCAGCCTGGGGACCTTTCGTTTCATGCCGGCCCTGAAGCCGATCATCGCCAATCGATTTCCGCGTTCAAAAATCATCTACGGTGAATTCATCACCGGCCTGGACAATAAAATGCGCTATTTCAAACCGTTGCGTATTGACCTGTATCGCCGCATGGTCCAGTGGATCAAGGATGAGGCCCCGGATGTGACAGTCTATTATTGTATGGAAGATGAAGCGGTGTGGACTGAAACCATGGGATTTTTCCCGCCGCCGGAAGATGGACTGAAAACCATACTGGATGATAGTGCCCGGCGGGTTTGCGGTCTGTTCGCCTGTGCCCATTCATAAATGGCCAATTGGCCCGATTATGCTTTATGGACAGATACTTATATCATAGGAAGCCATATGATGATTTCAAAACCAATCTACCGCAATACCGGCCTGCTGACATTACTGCTGATATTTTTCTGGGCTGCCACCTGCCACGCCGGTGATCAGGTCCGTGTGCAATGGGTTGCCGACGGCGATACGATTGTGCTCACCGATGGCAGACATGTTCGTTACATCGGCATCGATACGCCGGAAATCGATTCCGATAGCCGGCGTGCCCAACCCATGGGATACGAGGCCCGGGCCATCAACCGCAGCCTCGTGGAAGGCAAACGGCTGCGTCTGACCTACGACGAGGAAAGAAAAGACCGCTATGGCCGCACCCTGGCCTATGTCTATCTCCCCGATGGTACGCTGGTCAATGCCGAGCTGGTCAAACGCGGCGCCGCCTTTGTCCTTTACCGGCATCCGAACACCAGCAAGGCACGGCTCCTGCTGGATGCCCAGCGCGAAGCCATGCAAAAGGGCAGGGGAATCTGGCGCTGGGTTGACCGCCAGGCAACGCCGGTGAACGGGTTCAGGGGGAATCGGCGATCCATGCGATTTCATGCCCACGACTGCCCCAACGCGCACACCATTTCACCCAAAAACCGCATCCACCTCAAAAACCGATGGGAAGCCTTCTGGCAGGGATACGCCCCGGCCAGGCAGTGTCTTCCGTTCCCTTAAAAAACTTTTTATAGGTAGAAGAAATCATACAAAATAAAAAAGGAAGGCCGAAGCCCTCCTTTTTTTCACAGAAATTGAGGGCCCGCCCTCAATTTTTATTCTTCTTCCTCGGCCTTGATCGTTTCGATCACCTTGTTGGCAATCTGGGCCGGGACTTCGTCGTAACGCAGAAATTCCATGGTGTACATGCCCCGTCCACCGGTCATGGAGCGCAGGTCCGGCGCATAGGTCTGGAATTCAGCCAGGGGCACCTCGGCGTTGATCACCTGGTTTTTGCCGGCAGAGTCCATTCCCAGCACGCGTCCACGGCGGCTGTTCATATCACCCATGATATCACCCATATATTCGTCCGGTGTGGTTACGGTAACCTTCATGACCGGCTCCAGCAGTACCGGTTTGGCCTCCTCACAAGCCTTTTTATAGGCCAGAGAGCCGGCTACCTTGAACGCCATTTCCGAAGAGTCCACGGCATGGTAGCTACCGAAATCCACCGTGGCCCTAAAGTCCACGCAGGGAGCTCCGATCAAAGGACCTTTCTGGCAGGCTTCGACGATACCTTTCTCGACCGCCGGGATGTACTGTTTGGGGATAACGCCGCCTACGATGGCGTCCACGAACTCGAATCCACTTCCTCGGGGAAGCGGTTCCATGACAATCCAGCAGTCACCGTATTGTCCATGCCCGCCGGATTGTTTTTTGTGTTTTCCCTGAACACGGACTTTCTTCTTGATGGTTTCGCGGTAGGGAATTTTAGGTGTATTGAGCAGCACCTCCACATTGAACTTGCGTTTGAGTTTCTCGATGGTGCTCTCTATGTGCACCTGGCCCAGACCGGACAGCAGAATTTCCTTGGTCTCCGCGTTCCGTTCAAGTTTCAAGGCCGTATCTTCTTCGGTGATTTTTGTCAGGGAAATATAGATCTTGTCCTCATCACCGGTGGCTTTGGATTCCAATGCGAATGAGATCAGCGTGGGCATGGGCTCGGCGCAGGAGAACTGAATCTTGGCATTGTCATCGCACAGGGTGTCGCCGGTTTTGGTCTCTTTGAGCTTGGCCACGGCCACAATGGAACCGGGTCCGGCTTCCGTAGCCGGTTTCTGCTCCTTACCGGTAATGGTCAGCAATTGGTTGAAGCGTTCTTTGACACCCTGGGTGGTGTTGTAGAAGTTGCCGTCACCGCTCAATTTGCCCGAAACGACCTTAAACAGTGTCAGACGTCCGGCGTAGGGGTCCGCCACGGTTTTGAAGACAAAAGCGGAAAAGGGCGCGTCCGGATCAAAAGCGCGTTCGGCGGCCTCGTCGTTTTTCGGATCGACACCCTGTTTGGGAGGAAGTTCCAGAGGCGAAGGCAGACAATCGGTCATGAAATCCATGAGCAGGTCCACGCCGATATTGGCTGTGGCGCTACCGCACAGAACCGGCGCAAAGGTTCTCGACAAGATCCCTTTTTTGAGCGTATCGCGAAGCTCCTGGTTGGTAATTTCTTCACCCTCCAGATAGCGTTCGATCAGTTCGTCATCCGCCTCGGCGATGTTCTCGATCAGGGTTTCACGTTCGCTCTCGGCTGCATCCTGCATATCCGCAGGGATGTCGATGGCTGTGGCATTGCCTTTATCGTCGTATTGATAAGCCTTCATCGCCAACAGATCGACAATCCCGTTGAAATCGGCCTCCGCGCCAATGGGCAGCTGCACAATGATCGGTTTGGGGGCCAGGCATTGTACGGCATCGTCTACGGCGCGCATGAAGTCCGCCCGCTCACGATCCAGTTTATTGACGAATATCGCGCAGGGCAGCCCGTAATCGGCCGCGAATTCCGCCACCTGCTCGGTTTGCACCTTGACGCCGTCTACGCCGTCTACGAGGATCAGTGCCGTATCGGCCGCCTGCAGACACAGCTTGGCATCGGATATAAAATTCTGATCGCCCGGCGTATCCACCAGGCTGATGGTATGTTTTTTCCATGGCAACTGGAAAAAACCACTGGAGATACTGGACTGCCGCTTGAGTTCCTCCGGTTCGAAATCCATCACCGTATTGCCGTCCTCCACACGACCGATGCGAGTGGTCAGGCCGGCTTTGTTGATCATGATTTCAGCAAGTGATGTTTTTCCCGCTCCGCCATGGGCAACCAGTGCCACATTCCTTAAGGTTTCGTTCATTTGGCCTACTCAAGCTCCTCTCTCCATTGTATTTTTTGATCATTTGGCAGAATTTCATCAAAGCCTGCTTTTATAAATCGATGGACGAAAAAAATCAAGTTTAAAAACTTGATTTTAAATTGGAATCGGGTTTTCGCAGGAGAATAATGTATTCCCGGTTGCCCTTGGGTCCCAAAATAGGGGAGGGGACCACCGGCCCACATTGAAGCGAAAGGCCGCTGAAAAACGATTTGAGATCGTCGATGATCTCTTCATGCAGCGCCGGGTCACGAATCACACCGCCTTTGCCGACCCTGCCTTTGCCGGCTTCAAACTGGGGTTTGATCAATGCCAGGATGATGCCGTCTGACTTCAGGAAAGGCAAGGCCGCAGGAAGGACAATCTTCAAGGAAATGAAGGACGTATCGATGGTTATCAAATCTACGGGTTGGGGGATGAGCGCCGGATCCATGTGGCGGATGTTGGTCCGTTCGATGACCACCACCCGTTCGTCCTGCCTCAGGGACCAGGCCAGTTGCCCGTACCCGACATCCACGGCAAACACCCGGGCTGCGCCATTTTGCAACAGACAATCGGTAAAGCCGCCCGTCGAAGCACCCACATCGAGGCAAATCAGTCCGTCGCAGTGGATCGCATTGGCATCTATCGCGGCTGCCAGTTTCAATCCGCCGCGGCTCACATAGGGCAGATCGTCGCCTTTCAGGCTGATTTCGGCGGTGTCGGGAAATTGGGTGCCCGGTTTGTCACAAAGAAGCTGATTGACCCGCACCCGGCCGGCCATGATCAATGCTTTGGCACGCTGACGGCTCTGGCAGAGATTGCGTTCGACCAGGAGGGTGTCAATCCGTTTTTTCATGGGGCCCGCTCCGTAAGGGTTGAGTACTGAGGGCTGAGGCGGGAAACCCGCAAACCATGTACCCCCATTTTCTTGTTTTTTTTGACAGAAACTGGGGGTAAGGCACTAATGGCTCAACTCAGGCGGTATGTATCAGGCCGATTTGTATTTTGCACACCCACCAGGTCACATGCGGCCTGGATGATGCCGGCGGCATCCATATGGTATTTGGAGCGCAGGGTCTGTTGCGGGCCATGCTCAATGAACATATCCCGAACCCCCAGCCGTACCACCTCCACATTGCGAACGCCCTGATCACTGAACATTTCCAGGACCGCACTGCCGAATCCGCCCGGCAGGCTGTTTTCTTCCACGGTAATCACACGGCCGATGCGTTCGGCCAAGGGAATGATCAGTTCCCGATCCAGCGGTTTAATGAAACGGGCATTGACCACCGTCGCCCGGATGCCGTGATCGGCGGCAAGCAGTGCCTCGGCACAGATCGCCTCACTGACCATGCTGCCCACGGCCAAAATCAGCACATCGGCACCATCACTCAGGCGTTCTCCCGTTCCGATGGGAATCAGATTATAGTCGTCATCCATCCGGGCCCCGCTGCCCCGCCCCCGGGGATACCGCAGCGCAATGGGGCCGTCGTGGGCCAACGCGGTGGCCAGCAGGTGCCGCAACTCGTTCTCGTCCCTGGGCGCCATCACGACCATATTGGGGATGGAACGCAGATAGGACAGGTCGAACAAACCATGGTGGGTCGGTCCGTCTTCGCCGACAATCCCTCCCCGATCCAAAGCAAAAACCACCGGTAAGCGTTCGATACAAACATCGTGAATGATTTGATCGTAGGCCCGTTGCAGAAAGGTGGAATAGATCGCCACCACCGGTTTGAAACCCTCGGTGGCCATGCCGGCGGCAAAGGTGACCCCATGCTGTTCGGCGATTCCCACATCGAAGAACCGATCCGGATAGGTCTTGGAGAAGGGGACCAGACCGGTTCCTTCCGGCATGGCCGCAGTGACGGCGATGATTTTGTCATCGGCCTCGGCCAGCTCGACCATGGATTTACCGAACACCTCGGTGTAGGTGGGGACATTGGTTGCGGTCTTTCGACAGACGCCGGTGTCCACATCAAAAGAACCCACGCCATGAAAATAGACCGGATTTTGTTCCGCCTGCCGGTACCCCTTACCCTTTTGGGTAATCACGTGCAACAGTACGGGTTCCCTTATACTTTTGATATTATTTAGGATATCAATAAGATGTGTCAGATTGTGGCCGTCGATGGGTCCAAAATACTCAAAATTGAACGCCTCAAAGAGCATGCCCGGCGTAACAAAGGTTTTAAAGGATTCCTCGCTGCGTTTGGCCAGTTGATAGACGTTTTCGCCAATGCGGGGCAGGGATTTGAGGAACTCTCCGAATTCCTTGCGCAGCATCTGGAGTTTGGAGGCCGAGAAAGTGCGGCTGAGCAGGGAGGACAGGGCGCCCACATTGTGTGAAATGGACATTTCGTTGTCATTGAGAATGACGATCAGGTCCTTGTCCTTGTGGGTGTCACCCGTCTGGTTCAACCCTTCATAGGCAAGTCCGGCGGTCAGGGAGCCGTCTCCGATCACGGCCACGACCTTGGAAGCATCCTTTTTCAGATGTTTGGCGCAGGCGATTCCCAATCCGGCGGAAATCGAAGTGCTGCTGTGTCCGGTGGTGAACGCGTCGTATCGGCTTTCACTGCGTTTGGTGAAACCCGACATCCCCCCATGCCGGCGCAAAGTGGTGAATTGCTCACGCCGTCCAGTCAGCAGTTTGTGGGCATAGGCCTGATGGCCGACATCCCATAAAAGGCGATCATCCGGCGCATTGAATACATAATGCAGGGCGATGGCCAACTCGACCGTGCCGAGGCTAGATGCCAGATGCCCCCCCGAGGTCGATACCACATCCACGATGGTTTTGCGGATTTCTTTCGCCAGATCGGTCAATTGCGGGCGTTCCAGCGCCTTCAGGTCGGCGGGTGAATGAATGGTCTTCAAAAGTGATGATGAATCTTGCAAAAGACATGCTCCCTGATAACGTCTGTTAATTATAACTAAGGCGGGAAACCCGCAACCCATGTACCCCACCCTATTTTCTTGTTTTTTTGACAGAAACTGAGGTGTAATGTACTAAAAAAACAAACGATTCGCTTTTAGCCGTTAACGTGCCGTTTAACGGCGCCTTTCAATAATATACTGTGCGATGGCACGCAAGGGATCCGCCTTGATATCAAATACGTCCAGTTCGCTCAAGGCATCGTCCACCAGGCGCTGTGCGTAGGCCTCGGCGGCCTCCAGGCCAATAAGTGCCGGATAGGTATTCTTGCCCCGCATCTGATCGGTTCCCACCGCCTTGCCGAGTTTTTGCGGATCCCCCTTGATGTTGAGGAGGTCATCCGTGACCTGAAACGCCAGGCCGATCTTTCCGGCGTAGGAGAGCAGGGCGTTTTGCGCCGTTTTGGAAGCAGCGGCAATGATCGCCCCCGATTGTACGGAGATCTCTATCATACGACCGGTTTTCAGCCGGTGCATCGCCTCCAGTTCAGGCATTGGAATCCTTTTCCCTTCGTAGGCCATGTCCCGCATCTGCCCTTCGATCATACCATTGCAGCCGGCAGCGCAAGCCACGGATCCCAAAGCTTCAAGCCACCGGTGTCGAACGTCGGGTTCGGATTGCATACCGGCCCTGGAAATGACCTCGAAGGCCAGGGTCAGCAAGGCGTCGCCAGCCAGGATCGCCGTGGGTTCATCAAAACGGACGTGGCAGGTGGCTTTGCCGCGCCGCGTATCGTCATCATCCATGGCCGGCAGGTCATCGTGAATCAGGGAATAGGTGTGAATCAGTTCCAGCGCGCACGCCATGGGCATTACGGATGCGGCGCTGGCACCAACGGTTTCCGCTGCGGCGATGCACAAAACGGGACGCAGCCGCTTCCCACCGGCCATGACGGCGTAGTGCATGGCCCTGGACAGGGTTGAGGCACAAGCGGAACCGCCCAGATACGAATCAAGTGCTTCCTCCACACGTTTACGACAATCGGCCAGGTAGACCTGCAGGTCGAACATACCACCTCTTTTCATTCAAGATGCGTGCACCATTGCAAAGCTAATCACCAATCTCGAAGGGCTGCCGCTCCGGCGCATCGGTCTTGCCGCCCATCATCAGCGAAACCCGCTGCTCCGCATCCTCCAGCATTTCCGAACAATACTGGGAAAGCTCGATGCCGGATTCGAATTTTTGCAGGGCCTTCTCCAGGGGCAAATCACCCGATTCGAGGACCTTGACGATTTTTTCCAGATCATTGATTGCTTTTTCGAAACTCGGTTTGTTTTTCGGTGCCATCATTTTCCCTTAGGCATATGGTTGATATTCCGAGGATAAAAATGTTCGCGCAACGCAGGTATCGGGCAAACCGGATGGGCACTAGTTATGCGTTATTGTGTTTTTCCCTTACCCGGACGGTCAGTCGTCCACGCCCCAGCAGCACTTCAAGAGCCTGGCCGCGTTTCACCCGTTCGGCGCTGCGTACGACCTTTTCTTCCGGGCAGGTTCGCGTGATGCTGTATCCCCGCTGTAAAATGGCCATGGGGTTGAGGGCATCCAGCATGGACCGGCTTTTTTCCAATTGGGTGCCGCAATCTGTGATTTTCTTCCTGATCCGACGGGTCAAATCCCGCTGGGCGATACCAACACGTTCTTTCATGGGCATCAGGTCTTTGCCCGGCCCCATGTGTATCAGCAGGTGACGGTGCATTTGCAGCCGCTCCCGACGGCGAGACAGGGTTTCTTTGATCCGCGCTGCCAATCGCTGGGACACGTCGTCCAGCCGCAGTCGCATATCCTGCAACCGGCGTTTGGGGTGGACGATTCTATCACTTATCGACATTAGTATTTTTCTATTTATATTCAGACTGTTTTGTATTGATTGATAAAGTGATTGATTCAATAAGTCCAGATGTCGTGACAACGCATCTTTGGCGGGCACCACCAATTCTGCCGCCGCGGACGGGGTGGGCGCACGCACATCGGCAACGAAGTCGGCAATGGTGAAATCGGTTTCATGGCCAATGGCCGACACGACGGGTAGCTGCGACCTGAAAATACTCCGGGCCACCTGTTCGCTGTTGAAGGCCCACAGATCTTCGATGGAACCGCCGCCGCGGGCAAGCACGATGACATCCACCCCATCGGTATAATTGAGAAAATCGATGGCCCGAACAATGTCAGCGGGGGCGGCGTCACCCTGAACCCGAACCGGAACCACATCGATGGCCAGATTATCGAAGCGCCGCAAGGCGATGTTGATAAAATCACGTACCGCCGCACCGGTTGGCGAAGTGACCAGCCCGATGGTTTTGGGCAGTTGCGGCAGCGGTATTTTGTGCTCCTGGTCGAACAAACCTTCGTCGGCGAGCCGGCGTTTGAGCTTGTCGAACGCCAATTGTAATCCGCCGATACCCTTGGGTTCCAGGTATTCGAAAATGATCTGGTATGCGCCGCGTGGTTCATAGACGCTCACACGGCCCAGCCCGATGACCTTCAATCCATCCTGGGGACGAAATTTAAGCGAATTTGCCTGGGACCGGAACATCACGGCACGAATCTGGGATGCCGCATCCTTCAATGTGAAATAGCAGTGGCCGGATGAGGGAATTGTAAAATTTGATATTTCTCCTGATATCCAAATGAAGGGATATCTTTCTTCAAGCATTGCTTTAATCTTACGATTTAATTCACTGACGTTGTAGATATGCTGAGGGGGCGAGCTCATGAGTGGTCCATGTTTTTTTTATGTATCCATAACGTCCGATAAGATATCTTATGTAAAGTCGTGGATAAGTTTCTTTTTGTGACTGCCGGGGGCTTCCCTGTCTTTGCTTTTGCCGATCATATCCCGAACCGCGGGAACCATGTACAGGTTCTCCAGCGGAAAAGCCGCCAGTGTGCGGGCCAGAACATGGGTCTTCTTCGAAACCGTCAGCTTTTTGTCAATGATACAGTGCATCCGGCCCTTGATGATACAGAAACCGCTTTTTACCGGAATGCCGGTGGCACGGAAACTCTGCTCCGATACGGTAACATCGAGTTTCTCGGCCAGTTCCTTCAATTCGTGATAGATCTGCTCGGATTTCACCGACACCCCGCGTATTGCCAAATCAACGATTCTTGTACGGGCACCATTGCCGATTTTAATGGCGCCCAGAACTTGTGTGCACGATCCCTTGGGCACTAATTATCAGCTTTGGGCTTGAAAATAAAGTAGCCTGTGTTATATTTGATAAACTCTTAAAAATTGGAGGTTTTCGATGCAATCGATTCCGATGGAAAGAAGTCAGGCCCAGGTTCGGGTGAATGCGTTTGTGCGCAGTGTTTACAATTGGATGGCCATCGGCCTGGCGCTGACCGGCAGTGTGGCCTGGTTCGTTGCGAACAACGAGCCGATGATGCGTTTCGTATTCCAGGCACGCTGGATTTTCTTTATTGGTGAACTCGCTCTGGTGTTTATGCTCGCCGGACGGGTGCACAAAATGAAGGCGTCAACGGCGACCGGCATGTTCATGTTCTATGCCGCCTTGAACGGTGCAACCATGGCATTCATCTTCATTGTTTACACCATGTCATCCATTGCTTCGACCTTTTTCATCTGTGCCGGAACCTTTGCGGTTTGCAGTGTTTTTGGATGGATGACCAAACGCGACCTGACCGGCATAGGCAACTTCATGTTCATGGGACTCATCGGCATCATCATCGCGTCCGTGGTCAACATTTTCCTGAAGAGCCCAGCCATGCAGATGATTATCAGCTATATCGGCGTGATCGTTTTCGTCGGTTTGACAGCCTACGACACCCAAAAGCTCAAAGGCATGGCCATGTCCCAGCCGGCCGGTCTGGATGCCGCCGTGGTTCGCAAAGGGGCCATCATCGGTGCCCTGACCCTGTATCTGGACTTTATCCTGATGTTTCAGTACCTGCTGATGATTTTCGGCGGCAGCCGCGACTGAGAAATTCGCAAGCGTTTGCAGGGTACCGCATCTGTCTTGTTACCGCGCTCTTGAAGTATGTATGCCCACAATATACTTCTTGCGTGCCCGAAGCCGCGCATCTACGGCACCCTGTGAACGCTTGCCGACTGTGCTTTAATCGTTCGAGCGTAGCGAGTTCAATGTTCATAACTGGAAGTTCGACGTTTTATAAAAAACGCTGAACATCGAACCTCCAGCGTCGAATCCTGAATTAAGCTGGGCACGAACCCAGTTCTTTGGCCACCATATCCGCAATATCCCGGCAAAATTGCCTTGTTTCCGTCTCCGTCGGTCCCTCCACCATCACACGGCACTTGGCCTGGGTACCCGAGTAGCGTACCAGCACCCGTCCCTTTTCGCCCAGTTTTTCCTCGACAGCGGCGATGGCATCCACCACGGCACCAACAGTCCCGATGTCCGGTTTGGATTTGACATCCACATTGATCAGGCACTGGGGAAAAACCGCCATCACCCCTGCCAGATCGGACAACGGCTGGTGCGACGACCGCATGGCATCAAGAAGCTGCAGGGCCGCCAGCATGCCGTCTCCGGTGGTATGATGATCCAGGAAAATCATATGTCCCGAATCTTCTCCGCCCACCACGGCACCGACGGCACGCATTTTTTCCATGACGTAGCGGTCGCCGACCTTGGTTTTCAGATGTTCGATGCCCATTTCACCAAGTGCCACACCCAAGCCCATGTTGCTCATCACTGTGGTGACCACCTTGTTGCCGGATAACCGGCCGCACGCCTTCAGGTTCCGGGCGCAGATGGCGATCAATTGATCGCCGGACAGCACGGCGCCTTTTTCATCCACGGCAATCAAACGATCCGCATCACCGTCAAACGCCAGGCCCGCATGGGCGCCTTCGGAAACCACCGTTTTAGATAAAATTTCAGGATGTTGAGAACCACAGTGGTCATTGATGTTCGTTCCATCGGGAGAACAGAAAATCGGTTTCACCGTTGCCCCCAGGGATTCAAACAGCAATGGCGCAATCTTGCTGGCAGCACCATTGGAGCCGTCAATCACCAGTTTCATGCCCTCGAGCCATGGCCCCCTGCCAAAAGAAGAAAGGTCAGCGACAAATCGACTGTATCGCTGACCGGCATCGGCCATCTGTAAGATCTGACCGGTTTTCCCGATTTTCCGGCTTTGTCCGGCAGTCGACGCGGCATGGACAATCAATTCTTCAATTCTGCCTTCCTCTTCGTCGGAAAGCTTGTAACCGTCACCCTTGAACAACTTGATACCATTGTCCCCAAAAGGGTTGTGGGAAGCCGAAATCATGATACCGGCATCAAAGCCGTCGGCCACGGTTAAATGGGCAACCCCAGGGGTCGGAATCACACCGGCAATGACCACATCCTTGCCCATGGAGCAAATCCCGGCAGCCAGGGCGCCCACCAGCATGTTGCCGGAAATGCGTGTATCCTGGCCGATTAAAAACCGACCGCCATCCGGATTACCGAAAAAGGCGGCACAGGCGCGTCCCACTTGCAATGCGGTTTCGCAATCCAGTGGGTAGCGGTTGGCAACCCCCCGGATGCCGTCGGTGCCAAAGAGTTTTGTCATGGTATCGTTCTTTTCTTAATTTATAATCGAATAGTTAAAAATAAAATCTAAAGTAAAAGATTAGATTTTAACCGTTAGCGCTTAGCAAAATGATTCCGGCAACAAAGCAGATGCGGTGGCTTGTGAACGCTTATGTTCATCGCATCCAGGGAAACAGACCCAACATCCTCTCAACCTCATCATCGACGATCTGTTGGAGCCAGTTGTTGCCTTTGGCGGCCTCCTCCGGCGTAAGCTGCCGAATCGCATCGATGTACCGTCCGGATGCGAGCGTCTTTTTTTTCTGGATGATGGACAAAAAATCCGGATTGCGATATTTTTTCAGATTTTCCAGCCTGCCCGCAATCATATCCGCGAATTGATTGCGATGGGCGTACAGCGCTTCCTTTTGCCGGATCAATTCGAAAGAGGCATCCTCACCCATCTGTTTTTTATATTGATGGACGGATGTCCCTAGCTTTTCACAAAAGGCCGTATAACGCTTGATGCGTTCGTCAATGACGTTTTGGAGGGTATCGACCAATCCCTGATACAGTGCTTCCGGAAAACGGGCGCCAATGAACAGGCGCCGAACCTGGGTATACCAGGTCATCAGGGCCATCAGATTCGCAATATATACGAAATTGTTGAGCACCTGGCGTTTAACGGAACGGTAAATGCCGGTTGTGTACGGCACGCTCCCGCCCCTGCCCCCGCCTTCGAAAACCAACCGGTCCGGCTCAAGCTGATCCTTGCGGCATATCGATCCCGCAGCAATCACAGTGCCGTATGTCAGGCGGCAGGGCCCCACCAGACCACCCTGCCCGCCCAGAAATATCGGATTGCGGTTGAGCATGACACCGCCGGGCACATCACCGATCAAAGACGCCGTGGCTTTGTCCTGGTTGGGGGTATAATTGAAATGAATATAGGAACTGCCCACTTCGCTGTGGTTTTTGCGGCTGGTGCCGCCTGCCATGAAGCAGTCGCAAAAATTGATCAGGCTTCCCAGGGTAACGAAAGGAAACAGGATCGTCTGTTTGAGTCCCACCGTATGGGCGATGCTGGCCTGCTCCTCCAGAATCGTACCGGCCCGCACATGGGCCCCGCTTCCCGCTTGGGCCCCATCCAGAAATACGGCATTTTCAAAATAGCCGCCTTTGAGCTTGACATGGGGACCGATGTAACAGTTTTTGACAGTCACCGGGGCCTCTGCGCCCAACTGCGCCCCCTCACAAATCAGGGTGTCACGACCGAACAAGCGGCATCCCGGATAAATGGTGACACCGGCGGCGATCCGATCCGGATTAACGGCAGTATCCATGGCTGCGCCTTCATGAATTTGCGTGTGTTTTTCTATAGTTGTGTTCGTATCATTCACGACTTGCTGTCATTTCGTTGTCGTGGTCGGAATCGCAGATCGGCTGTTTTCTTATTGGCTGTTCGGGTTATCGCAGATCACCCAAATCAACCGGGTCGATATGTATCGAAAATGTTTTCAAAAACAATCCATTTTCAAGGCAATAGCGTCGGGCCGCGGCAAGGGCGTCGCCATTGCCATTGAATGAGAGTAAAAGTCCCTGGATATCATGGGCTTTGGTCAGTCTGGACATATCGTTGAAGCTGCCCATAATCGGAAATCCCTGGATCTTTTTTCCGACCTTGAGCGGGTCGTCGTCGACAAAGCCGATCGGTTTCACATGGTGGGTGCGGTTGTTCAACAGTTCCCGCAACAGGAGTTCCCCTCCCCTGCCAGCCCCATAGATCGCCACGCGTTGTCCGGTCAGGGTCTTGCGCTTCATGGTTTCCGAAAGCAGTCGAAACGCCCCCCGGGTACCCAAGAGGAAAACCGTCGTCAGCACGTAATCGATAACAAACACACCCTTGGAAAAATCATTGAAACCATACAGAATCGTCACACAGGCAATGGTGAGCAAGGTGGCCAGAAAGGAACTGCGCGCATACAAAAACACATCCCGGGTGCTAATGTACTGCCAGAATCCGCCATAAACGCCCGACAGATAGAAGACGATCAGCTTGACGGCGATAATCGCCGGCAGAAATTTTAGAAACACCTTGAAATAATAGGGAAAGTCAGGACCGGCAAACCTTAGCCGATAGGCCAGATAGTAGGAGAAGGCAACCAGACCGAAGTCCAGCACGACCATCAGGATCTGCCTTTTGTAGGTCAGTTCGATCAGCACCGGTGTGAATTTGCGGTTGCGCAGCACGGAAAACTCTTTTTCCGGATAGACCCGCAACTGGGCCAGGTAAATTCCCATGAGAAGGATGGCCAGAATCACGGGAATAATCACCGCCGGCGAGGTCATGGTATCGTTGCGGCTGACAAAAATGGCGGCAACGCCGGAAACGGCGCCCACACCGTACAGCAAGAGCACCGCATCCTTTTCGCCGAACCCCATCAGCACCAGCCGGTGCGAGGTGTGGTCCCAGCCGCCGGTGGAGGCTTTTCTGCCGCTGAGCAGTCGGATGATGGTCACCAGGGTCGTATCCAGAATCGGTACCATGAGGAGCATGATCGGTACGCAAAGGGTAGCCAGCCGGTTGGCACCGGCGATCTGGCCGTGAACCAGAGTCAACACGGCAATGCTGAACCCGATGACGAGGCTTCCGCAGTCCCCCATGAAGATGGATGCCGGCTTGAAATTATAGACGAGGAACCCGCCGCAGGCACCGGCGACGATCAAGGCCACCACCGTGGCCATGGAATGCATAGGCGCGTATAAAACCGCCAGGGCCAGGGACGTCACCAGGGCCACCCCGGAACAAAGGCCGTCCATGTTGTCCAACAGGTTGAATGCGTTGGTGATACCGACAATCCACACCAGGGTTACCATGGTATCCAGGGTCAGGGAATTGAACCAGTTCAACCGGAATCCCAGAAAGGTGACGATGCTGGCCACCACAATCTGTCCCACCAGCTTTGACTGCGGCTTGAGGTTGATGAAATCATCGGTCAGCCCGATGATGAAAAGGATGGTTGCACCGCCGAAGACGACCAGGGGCAACATGGCCAGCGGTTCATCAACCCGTTGAAAAAACACATCCACCACCGTCGTATGGAGATTGCCGAACACGACCATGGCCGTACTCAGCCCCCCGAATATGGCGATGCCGCCCATCAGGGCCGTGGTTTGCTGGTGCCAACGGTCTTTTTGGGGCCGGGCCACCCATTCTTTTTTCAACGCCCACATGCGCACCACCGGCGTCAATATCAGGCTGGTGACCAATGCTGCCAAAAAAGCGCTGATATAATTAATCATAACAGATCAGGCATGCTTAATATAATCAATGACCTGCTGCAAAATAAAATCCAGGCTCTTGTCAGGTGTGCAGCCGGTCACCCGGTCCAGTTTCTCGGTGCATGGCACCCGTCTTTGTAAATCTTCGAAATCTTTACCAAATGCCTGGTCATAAGGAATCATCTGGATTGTCGACGAAGAGCCTGTCATATCGATGATTTTTTGGGCCAGGGCTTGAATGCTGATCTCTTCGATTCCCCCGATATTGAAAACTTCGCCGGTTGCCTCGTCGGCCTGCATCAGATTCATCAGGGCCGTCACCACATCCTGGACATAGGTGAACGTACGCGTCTGCGTGCCGTCGCCGAAGACGGTGATGGGCTCGTTTTTCAAGGCCTGCCCCACGAATCGGGGAATGACCATGCCGTAGGCACCGGTCTGCCTGGGCCCCACCGTGTTGAACAAACGGGCGATGACGACCTCTAACCCGGTGGTCCGGTGATAAGCCAGGGCCGTGAACTCATCCATCAATTTGGATGCCGCATAACTCCAGCGGAATTTACTGGACGGTCCGTAAATGATGTTGTCGGTTTCAACCAGCGGTGCATGCAGGTGTTTGCCGTACACCTCGGAGGTGGACGCGATCAAAACCCGCTTTCTGAACTTGTCGCACATCTCCAGCACCTTTTCGGTGCCCCGGATGTTGGTGAAAATCGACTCCAGTGGCTTCTTCAGGATGGTCTGCACGCCCACGGCCGCGGCCAGATGGTAGACCCGGTCGCAGATGCCGGTGAGTTCCAGCATCAGGTCATGATTAAAAATGGTGTTGATATTTACAAAAAATCTGTTCCGGTATTGGGGGGCATCCTGCAGGAAGCGGATATTGTCCATGGATCCGGTGGACAAATCGTCGATAATATAAACGTCATCACCTTGCTTCAGGCAATGTTCGGCCAGATGTGAACCGATGAAACCGGCTCCGCCGGTAATCAGGGCGCGCAATGGAAGTCTCCCTTTTATATATAATACGGTAAAAGCGGCATGATTGTCCTATTGTTGACCGCTTTGTAAAATGATATTTTTTAGCCACGATAACGATCGTCCGTCCAGAAATAGGCAAATATTGGTCATTTCCGGATGCGCATTAACTACTTCCCAAACGATTTTAGAGCAAGCGCTATTTTGTATTTTTTTTCATAGGCTGCCTGTCAGCTGTTTTTACGTCTTATCCGGGACAAGATCATTTTCACGAAATTCACGACCGCCGCAAGCATGAACCTCAGCATCAGCGCAATGGCGGTGACAGGCGTAAACAGGGAATAAGGCCAACCGGCATATTTGTCATACAGCCGATAGCAGCTCCGGTGAAAATGATAATTTGAAAACAGAGGCCGTGTATTGCTGCTTTTGGCTCCCAGATGAATCACCCGGGCCTTCGGCAGATACACGATGTCCCATCCGGCATCTTTGGTTCGGCGGCACAGATCCGTGTCTTCCCAATACAGGAAAAAACGCTCGTCGAACCCATTGACCTGCGCGATTGCCTCTCGGCGGGCGATCATACATGCCCCAGATACCCAATCGACGCCCATAGGCGACTGGCCGTCACTATCGATCGTCAGGATATTGGCCCGGGTAATGGAATTATTGGGATAAAGACGGGTGATTGGCGAATTCCGTCCGAAAAAGGAGGTCAGGGGCGTTGGAAAGGATCTGGCGGATCCTTGTACACCACCACCATCATCCAGAATCATGGGACCGAGAATGCCCACTGTCGGGTGCCGGTCCATGTAATCAATGGCGGTTGGCAGAAAGCCATTGATTACCACCGAATCGGGATTCAGCAAAATGACGTATGGCGAGACGCAGGACTGCAACACCTGGTTGATGGCCGAACCGAAGCCGATATTGTGCGCGTTGATCGTCAAACGGACTTCAGGGAAGCGATTGCGCAAATCCTGGACACCATCGGTGGAAGCGTTGTCTGCCACGCGGACATTCAACTGAAATTCCGAAGGGATATGGCGGTACAGGGAATCAAGGGATGCAAGCAGCCATTTCGTGCTATTGTAGTTCACATATATGATATCGACATTTATTTTGTTCAATGGAGATTCCGTCTCGTTTCGTACTGCCGTCCCCCACGGATAGCGTGTACTGCTTTAATCGTGCCGGTTCACGGGGCAGAAACAGCCAATACATTGTAAAGCCTGTCGGCACGCTGATGATAGTGGTCGGCGGCATGCGTATTTCCTGCTGCGGCCAGACATACTGCGGCGTTGTTCAACGAATGCCAGTGCATGGGATGGTCCCGGGTCGCAGCCACAAAGCACTTGGCTGCCAGATGCACCCGGCCGGACCGATGGTGCAGCATTCCTTCATACCATGCAAGGGGTACGGCTGCCGGATCCAGCGTGTACAGCCCTGTACGGGCCCTGTATAGTAGATCAATCGCCGCTTCCCGGTGATCGGCTTTCATCGCATCCATCGCTTGATTGAAATAACGGTCTGACCGGTACCGGCTCAGGCCGACCATCACACAGGCCGTACAGATGGCAATGCCCAATATAAGTGGCCACCGCTTGTCCTTGCAAAAGGATGTGACGACGCTCGTTTCCGTATCATCACCGATGGCAAGGATCAACGCCGACATGAGTGCCAGGAATACATTGTGAAAAATGCGTTCACGGGGAAAGCTGAAGCAGCTGATGACCATGAACCCCACGACACCGAACAGCATGCAGGCGGCCAATTGCCTGGTCTGTTTGGCGTTGCATCGACGAAGCAGTCCGATGCAACGCTGCAAAAGGATCCCGAAAAAAAAGAGCAGGCAGGTCAGTCCGGGAAAACCGGTTTCGACCAAGACCCATAGGAAATCGTTGTGCGGCCGGGTAAAAACCGACTCATAGGAAATGCCGTCGGACACAAACTGCCGGTGGATGGCCCCATATTCCGGCAGGCGCAGCTTCCATTGTCCGGGTCCGATCCCGATCCAGGGGTGGTCCGCAACCATACGCGTCGTCTGCAACCATAAAAAATACCGGTCCTGAATCGACGCTTTGGAAAGAAGCGGATGGGATTCCGACGGGATGAAAGCATGCGTTGCAATCCATCCGACCCACCCTCCGCACAACACAAGGCAAGGTATCAAGACGACATATCGTTTATAAGGCACCGGGTGACAGGACCGCCAGACAGGTCCCCGTATTTTTTTGATCACGGCCGGCCGTATGGTGCCTGGCCGCCCAAAGGCCAGGGCCATTGCCGCCGCCAAGGCGGCCACCAGGATGGCCAGCCACACGGATCGTGTCCGGGTAACGATGATGATGGTGATAGACAGAAAAAGACCGAGTGCGGACAACAATCGCCACCGCCCCCGATACAGAACCAATCCGCACAGGAAAAACGGTATGAACAAAAAGAGAGCGGAGGCGTACAGGTTTTTGTTGCCCATGGTGCCATAAACGTCAAAATGGCCGGGCAGGTTCAGCCATCCCGGGATCAGCCACTGAATCCACCCGATCAAACTGAAAACCGTACCGGCTACAATAATGGATTGGATCAGCCGGGAGATCCGTTGCAAATCGGAATGCAACACCCAAACGGCACCACAGGTGAACGTGACGTATAGAACTCCTTTCAACCATTCAAAAAATCCCTCGCCCATGTTGACTGCCTGAGTCAGCGCCAACAGGGATATCAGTAGGGACAGCTCCATGACGACGAATAAGGGCTCGCCGGAAAAGACTGCCGATCTTTTGGCACGCAATCGCGGGGGAATGATCAGCATGGACACAAATAGCCCCAGGGAGACCACCCCCAAAGCCACAAAACGCGGTGTCAGCAGGGGATCGGCTGTTTCGAACGAGATCAAAAACGGGATAACGAAAACGCTGCCGACAATCAATATCCACAAATCGATCAGTGTGCTAAATGGCCGGCCGTTATCCCCTCGGTGCTTTTTCAGTGCCTTCTGATGCATGATGGTCAATCAGGTAACATCGATTCATCGTCGTGCCGGCAGCATCCCCATCAACAGATGCCACCTGACAGCCGACGAAACTTTTAAAGCGATTGTTCAATTTGTTGTAGTCGGTGTCCCTTGAATGAATTGTCGGTCTGCCCCGGATATGCCACCAGGCGGGTGATCGGCGCCCTCATCAGCCATGCGGCTGTACTTGAGGGCCTGCTTGAACCAGTCGTGACTGGACTGTGGATCGAACGGTTCCGAACGATTGTCATGAATGGAGGAGGTGGGAGTGCTGTCCGTCGACGAAGCATAGGTGGAAATGACAATTGCTTTGTTTCGGTCATCCCAGACAATCGTCGAATTAAACGGTCTGAGAATCTCTCGAATCGCCTCGTCAAGGGGTAGATTGTCAATCATCCCGCTAACGGGAACATCACGGTCCGTCCCGCTGACCACAATCGTTAATCCGCTGGCATGCGACAAACGCTGAAATACACTCGAGAGGGGCTCATTATCATAAGCAAGGGTGATGCCTTTGGTGGTCGCGGTCGTCAACACCGGCATTGCGGTCCCTAGGACGATAAGGCCGCATAGCAGAGCGTATATACTTATATTATTTGGGTTAGCCATGGTGTTCTTTCATCCATTTCATACACGCGTTCAGGATCGCCGTCGGCATTTTTTTTTGACCATGGTCACTAAATGTGAGCTGCTTTTTTGAGAGCATCCGTTGCCCACTGGTTAAATACATGGCCAACAAATATTCGATCTTCGTTATCATACTCTATACGAGCAACATAGCCTTATTTATAACCTGATAGTATGATTCCATGTTGAATAGTTATCCTTTTTGCATATGTACCGTACCTGTTCACGGGGTAGAAGCAGCCAATACCTGTAAAGCACAGCCGGTAAGCGTTTGCAGGGCGCCGCAGATGCGCGGCTTCGGGCACGCAGACGTATGGGTCCATACTTCAACTGCCCGGTAACAAAGCAGATACGGTGCCCTCTTTCCCGGAAGGGTAAAAAATGAAAAAATTTGAGAACCCGATACCCGTTAGTAGATCTTCCGCTTGTTGAAATTGGAGCCAATCACGTCATAGCTGTTTTCAACGATGAACAAGGCGTGGTCGTCGATGCTGAAGACGGCCTCTTCCAGCCGTTTTAGCAGGATATTGTTGGTAATGGCCATGATAATATCCTTTTTTTTACCGGAATAGGCACCCTTGCCATGAATGAAGGTGGCCCCCAGTTTGAGCCGATCCTTCATTTCCCTGACGATCTCGTTTGGCATCTCGCTGATAATATAGACGACCTTGCGCTGGTTGAACATGGTCAGCGAATAATCCAGAGCGCTGGAGGTCACGAAGGTGAGAATAATCGAAGCGATTACAATATCACTGCTGTACAATGAAATAACCATGGCAAACAATATCGTGTTGAACAGCAAAAAGGTCTTACCGATGCCGATGTTGAACTTCTTGTAGAGAATGATGGCAATTATATCCAATCCCCCGGCAGAACCTATGGAGCGCAGCAGCACCCCGCTGCCGATACCAATGATGAATCCCCCGGTAATGGCGGCGTAGAGCTGATTCCGGATACCAAAATCAAGATGAATTGTCTCGGCAGCGATGGAGATCACCGCTACGGCGTAAACGGTGTAGAGCACGAAACGCCTGCTGATGAATTTCCAGCCCAAAATACAAAGCGGTATATTGAGCGCCGCATACCAGACACCGGGAGATAGCGTCCCCAATTGGTAATAGAGAAACAGTCCAAGCCCGTAAAGCCCGCCGGGAATGAAGCTGTGGTGTATGACCACGGCGTTCATGCCGATGATCAGAATAATGGCACCGCTGGTTAAAAGAAACAGATTCCAGAGAATGGAAAAACACGAATTTTTGGCTGACAAGGCCATGGTAAGTACCTCCGCAAAAACGTATCGTAATGGCAATACCTTATCATGGACAATAAATCCCGGCCTCGCAAAAGCCGGAAGGGGATCAGAGCCAGGGATGAAGCCGTAGCACGTTACCGCGATATCCCCTGGCAACGAGGGAGCTGGCTCGCGCCAGCTTTACCGGGTAAAAAAAGGGCAGAGACGTTAAGCCCTGCCCAATGAAAACGGAAAAGGAATTGTATCTTATTTTTTCTTCTGCGCACCAGTACAAAACCGGCAAGTCCGGCGCCAAGGAGCCAGCCTGCGACAGGAACCGGCACCGCGTTTTCAACCGAATTCTATATATGAATTGTATTCAAAATCAAATACGGGCTTTGGTCCCCAACATTTACCCAGGCCTCCATATACACCAAAATGTTTACAGAAACCGGTTCTATCCGTGCCGTATTTCCATTTATTTTGAACATGTTTCCATCCGACCCTTGTTAAATTGTTGAACGATGGAGCGAAACAATCCGCGAACCGTTTCGGTTCGCCTGGAGGGAGAATGACCGGTGCCTTAATTTACTACAACCCGGTTGTCAAGGAAAAAAGTACAAGATCCTGTAGCTGCTTCGATATGGCCGAGGGAATTGCCGAACCCCCGGTGTTGAAAAAGCCGGAGGGCATCAGAGCAGGGCATGTCCCAAAACCGCGCCGATGAAAAAAACATATGTACCTGTTCACGGGTTAGAAGCAGCCAATACCTGTAACACACAGCCGGTAAGCGTTTACTCAGGTGCCGTAGATGCACGGCTTCGGGCACGCCAGACGTATGGGTCATACTTCAAGCGATCGGTAACAAAGCAGATACGGTGCCCTGTGAACGCCTACAAACATACTGCCAGGTTTTACCTGATACTTGACCATTGATTTATTGACAACCAGATGCCTTGATTTTGCAACAATAAGGTAATAGTCTCCTTACCACAATCAGCAAATCCATTCCAACCGCCGCCCTTCACAAGGCACGAAACAAAAAACACGACTTCACGAAAGGATCCGTCATGGCATTCAATCTCCGCAACCGAAGCTTTTTGAAATTGCTGGACTTTACCCCCGAAGAAATCAGATTTCTGCTGGACCTGTCCGCCGATCTGAAAAAAGCCAAATATGCCGGCGTCGAACGGCAGCGTTTGAAGGGCAAAAATATCGCCCTTATTTTCGAAAAATCATCTACACGGACCCGTTGTGCCTTCGAAACGGCAGCCTACGACCAGGGCGCCCGTGTCACCTACCTGGGACCCAGCGGTTCCCAGATGGGATCCAAGGAAACCATGAAAGACACCGCGCGGGTGCTGGGCCGTATGTATGACGGGATCGAATACCGCGGTTTCGCGCAGGAAATGGTCGAGCTCCTGGCCGAACACTCCGGCGTGCCGGTATGGAACGGATTGACCAACGAATATCATCCGACCCAGATCCTGGCTGACATTTTAACCATGATGGAACATACCGACAAGCCCTTGTCCCAGGTCTCTTTCGCTTATCTGGGCGACGCCCGCAACAACATGGGCAACTCTCTTCTGGTCGGTGCCGCGAAACTGGGAATGGACTTCCGGTCCGTGGCTCCGGTAAGCGTACAGCCTGAAAAACAACTGGTGGACCAGGTCAGTGAAATCGCCAAAGAAACCGGCGCCAGGCTGACGATCACCGATGATCTGGACAGCGGCGTCAAAGGCTGCGACTTCCTCTACACAGACGTATGGGTTTCCATGGGCGAAGACGAATCGGTCTGGAAAGAACGTATCGACCTGCTGTTGCCTTACCAGGTCAACGCCGCCACCATGGAAAAGACCGGCAACCCCAATGTCAAATTCCTGCACTGCCTGCCGTCGTTCCACAACCGCGACACGGTCATCGGGGAAGAAATCTATCAGAAATTCGGCATCGAGGCCATGGAAGTCACGGATGATGTTTTCGAGTCCCCCGCTTCCATCGTCTGGGACGAAGCCGAAAACCGTGCCCACACCATCAAGGCCGTCATGGTTGCCACGCTGGGCAGTTAGGAAAGGTCAATTTTAGCAAATTACTTGTTCTTGCGCCGGTCTTAAACCACCGGCGCTCCCAAGCAGGAGAATTTATCGATGAGCAACAAACCGATTTTACTGATCGCTTTCGGGGGCAACGCCCTGATCCAAAAAGGCCAGAGCGGCACTGCCAGTCAGCAGTTGTCCAACCTGAAAGCGCCATTGGAGCAACTGGCCAAGCTGTCCAAGGACTACCGCATCGTCATCACCCACGGTAACGGTCCCCAGGTTGGTAACCTGCTGCTGCAACAGGAAGCGTGCAAGGAAGTGCCCAGCATGCCCCTGGAAATCGTCGGCGCCATGACCCAGGGCCAGATCGGCTACATGATCGAATCCACCCTGGATACCGCCCTGATGGGGCTGGGCATCAACGACAAACGCTTCGTGACCCTGATCACCTATGTGGTCGTGGACGAGAACGATCCGGGATTTGCCAACCCCACCAAGCCCATCGGCCCCTTTTATACCCCTGAAGAGGCAAAAAAAGTTTCCTATCGCCTCAAGGAAACCGACAAGGGATTGCGCCGTGTGGTCGCTTCTCCGCGCCCGCAGACGATTATCGAACGCAATGAGATCAAAGATCTGGTGGCAATGGATTACATCGTCATTTGCTGCGGCGGCGGCGGGATTCCGGTGGTCCGCAAGGGGCGTGAATTCGCCGGCGTAGAAGCGGTCATCGACAAAGATCTGGCGACCTCCGTTCTGGGCGGTGAAATCAAGGCCGACCTGTTCGTCATCGCCACCGATGTCGACGGTGCCTACACCAATTGGGGCAAAGACGACCAGACCCTGCTGAGAGACATCTCTCTGGATGAGCTTCGCAAACACAGCGACGCGGGACAGTTTTCGAGCGGATCCATGGGACCCAAGGTGCAGGCGATTGCCGAATTTGTGGAAAACACAGGTAACCGCGGCATCATCTGTAACTTGGACGATATCACCGCAGCCATTGCCGGCAAGGTCGGCACCCAGGTGTCACGCGGATAATATATATAATATCCACAGGAAATTTATGAAAATAGACGTCAAATCCGAAATCGGTGAACTGGAAGGGGTCGTCCTGCATACGCCGGGCCCGGAAGTAGAAAACATGACGCCCCAGAATGCGGAGCGGGCCCTCTACAGCGACATCCTCAACCTGTCCGTCGCAAAACGAGAATACAGGCAACTGGAGGACCTGCTTAACACGGTAACCCGGACTTTTCAGGTGCGTGAGCTGCTCGAATCGGCGCTGGCATCGGAAGATGTCCGCAACAACCTGGTACGGCGCATCTGCACCGCCGAAGGCCAGCCGGCATTGTGCGACGACCTGATGGCCCTGGATGCAAGGCAGCTTGCCGGGCAGCTCCTCGAAGGTGTTGCGCTGAAACGGGACAATCTGACCCGTTTTCTCTCCGAAGATCGTTTTTCACTGCCCCCGCTTTACAATTTCTTCTTTACTCGGGATGCATCCATGTCCATAATGGGCGAAGTGCTCATCGGACGCATGGCCACACCGGTTCGTGATCGCGAAGCCGTAGTGATGGAGGCGATCTTCAACCATAGCGCGGAACTGAACGCACCCACGGTCAATCCGGCCAGCGGCGACCGTCCCGACCCGGCGATCTCCGTCGAGGGCGGTGACGTACTGGTAGCCCGCGACGACATCCTTTTGATCGGCAACGGCAGCCGTACCTCGACCCAGGGAATCGATTTCATCATCGAACGTATCAAGGCCCAAAAGGATCGTAAACGGCACATACTGGTCCAGGAGCTGCCCCATGATCCGGAGTCCTTTATCCACCTGGATATGGTGTTTACCCTGCTGGATCGCGACCGCTGCATGGTCTTCGAGCCACTGATGCTCAAACCCACCCGTTTTCATACCGTTCACATTTTGATCGAAAACGGACAGGTCACCAGCATCCGCGAGGAAAACAGCCTCATCGAGGCGCTTGCCGCGTTGGGCATGGACCTCAAACCGATCTGTTGCGGCGGCAAAAAGGATGCGTGGCACCAGGAACGCGAACAATGGCATTCCGGTGCCAACTTCTTCGCCTTGGCCCCGGGTAAAGTGCTGGGTTACGCCCGTAACGTCCACACCATGGAAGAGATGAACGCCAACGGTTTCGAGATCATCCCCGCCGATGAGATTATCGGCGGTCGCCGGATATTGGCCGACGCCGGGCGTTGCGTCGTTACCCTGGAAGGATCCGAGCTGCCCCGCGGCGGCGGCGGGGCGCGATGTATGACCATGCCGGTGCGTCGCAAGCCTGTCAATTGGTAGCACGAACCTCGTGTAATGAATAAAGTACGATACTTTAACTATTTGTTTTGTATATTTTTTTAAAAGGCAGAAGGCAACCATGCCCTGCCGCCCATCACCTCAACCGACGATCCATATGATCGTCAAGCAAGGAGAATCAGAATGGCTAAAATCGTAAATTCATGGAATGACTTCGATCCGCTGAAGCACGTCATCGTTGGCGTCGCCGACCACTCCTGCATCCCGCCGGAAGAGCCGGCCACGTCAGAAAAGGTTCCGATCGATTCCGAAATGCGTGGCATGTGGGGACCGCGGCCCCAGGAAACCGTTGAAAAAGCAAACGCCCAGTTGGACTACCTGGCCAAGGTTCTGGAAGAACGCGGTGTTACCGTCGATCGCCCCACCCCATTGCAGTGGAATGCACCGGTTATCACGCCCGATTTCCGTACCGACTCGATGATGACTTGCATGCCCCCCCGGGACACCCTGCTGACCATCGGACCGGAGATCATCGAAGCGGCCATGTCCTTCCGTTGCCGTTTTTGGGAATACCTGGCCTTCCGCCCCCTGCTGAACCGCTACTTTAACGAGGATCCCGAGTTCATCTGGACCCAGGCACCGCGTCCGCGGCTGACCGACGCTTCTTACAAACACAACTATTATGATGAAAAGATTTCCCTGGAAGACCGCCTGAAACGTACGGCCAACAAAGACTTCGTCACCACCGAGGAAGAAATTCTGTTCGACGCGGCCGACGTTTTGCGTATGGGTAAGGACCTTTTCCTCCAGCACGGCCTGACCACCAACCGCAAGGCCATGGAGTGGTTCAAACGCCGCTATCCGGATATGCGCGTTCACGCCGTCAACTTCCCGGGCGACCCCTACCCGATTCACATTGATGCTACCTTCGTGCCGCTGAAACCGGGCCTGATCATCAACAACCCCATGCGCCGGCTGCCCGAAGACCAGCGCAAGATCTTCGAGGCCAATGACTGGCAGATCGTGGATGCCGCCCAGCCGGCCCACAAGAACCCGCCACCACTGTGCTACTCCTCTGTATGGCTTTCCATGAACTGCCTGGTCGTAGACCACAAGACTGTCGTCTGCGAAGCTTCCGAAGTTCACCAGATGGAGCAGATGGACAAATTGGGTATGAACGTCATTCCGGTGCCGTTCCGTGACGCCTATCCCTTTGGCGGCGCCCTGCACTGCGCCACTGCCGACGTTTATCGTGAAGGTGGTTGCGAAGACTACTTCCCCAATCAAGTGGAGGACGTTACCCGGGTGTAGGGTAATCCCCAATGTAACAATCGATGGTCTGGAGGGACGGGCACCGAATGGAACCGTCCCTCCAGACCATTTGCCCAAGGGGTCTTTTGCACCACACGGCGGTTGCCAACAAAGACAAACCGGTAAAAAGTCGGAACTATTTGTTTTCTGTCGTCTCCACGAAGGCGAGAATCCATTATTATCAGACGGTTATTGATTCTCTCCGGCGCGGGCATGACATGCCTGGTGACTTTTCGCGAAATGATCAATAAAAGCCTGCTGTAAAATATGGACCGCCTACTGCAATAGGCGCCAGATCCCAAATTGGTGAAATGGAAAAATTCGTTACCCTTACCTATGATGGCAATGAAATCAAGTTGCCGGTGATCATCGGCAGCGAAGGTGAAAAAGCCATTGACATCTCCAGCCTGCGGTCAAAAACCGGACTCATTACCCTGGATCCAGGCTACGCCAACACCGGCAGTTGTTTGAGCGCCATAACATACATGGACGGCGAAAAGGGCATCTTGCGTTATCGGGGCATCCCCGTGGAGCAGCTTGCCGAAAAAGCCACCTTCAAGGAAACCGCCTACCTGCTGATAAACGGACGTTTGCCCAATCGGGAGGAGCTGACCCGTTTTTCGGTCATGCTCAATGACAATTCCCTGGTCCACGAAGATCTCAAGGCTTTTTACCAGAACTTCCCGCGGGCTTCCCACCCCATGGGCATCCTCTCATCCATGGTCAACGCGCTTAGAAGCTTTTATCCCGAGCTCGAAACCCAGGAAGAAGAGATCACCATAACCATGACCCGCCTGCTGGCCAAGGTGCGCACCATGGCGGCCATGTCCTATAAAATCTCCCAGGGTCACCGGGTGGTTTACCCGCGTCCAGACCTGACCTACTGCGAAAATTTTCTTAACATGATGTTCGACACGGCGGTCAGACCGTATGAAATCAACCGGGCCGCCGTCAACGCCCTGCGGGTCTTCTGGATTCTGCACGCCGATCATGAACAGAACTGCTCAACGTCCACCGTGCGTGTGGTGGGCAGCGCCCGGGTCAACCTGTATGCGGCGATCTCGTCGGGCATCGCCGCGCTGTGGGGGCCGTTGCATGGCGGTGCCAACCAGGCGGTGATTGAAATGCTCACCCAAATCAAAAAAGAGGGAGGCAATTTCCGCAAGGCCATCGAACGCGCCAAAGACAAAAACGACCCCTTTCGGCTGATGGGATTCGGCCACCGGGTCTACAAGACCTACGACCCGCGGGCCAAAATTATGAAAAAAATGTGCGACGAACTGCTGGACTCCGTGCAAATTGACGATCCCTTGCTGGATATCGCCAAAAGCCTGGAGGAAGCGGCCCTCAAGGATCCATACTTTGTGGGCCACCACTTGTACCCCAATATCGATTTTTACAGCGGCATCGTTTTGCGAGCCATTGGCATCCCGACCAACATGTTCACCGTGATGTTCGCCATCGGCCGGCTGCCCGGATGGATAGCCCAGTGGAAAGAAAGCATTGACGACCCCCAATGGAAGATTTCCCGTCCTCGCCAAATCTATACCGGCAACCGAGAATACCAATTCGTTCCCATCCACGCCAGGGTATAGCCCCTCTAACAAATTCATCTGCCAACAAAATGAGCGATAAAATGACGACCCATAAAAAAATTTGGCGAAATGGTAAAATGTTATCGTGGGATCAGGCAACGGTTCATCTGATGTCTCATGGTTTCAGCAGAGGGGTGGCCATTTTTGAAGTATTCGGCACCCACCGGACCCCGGCGGGAACCTGTGCCTTTCGAATGGATATGAATTTAAAACGGTTGGCCAGATCCATGGAATTGCTGGGACTCAAGCTGAAATATACCATGGATGAGGTTGCGCGGGCGGTGTCCGAGGTGGTGCAGGCCAACGGAACCGGTGACGGATATATCAAAATTTTTGCCTATGATGCCACGGAAGCCTTTGCGAACCTGGTCCCCCAGGAAAAACTCGACCTTTGTGTCGTTGCCCTGGATGTTGATCCGGACCTGGACAAAAAGAAAAATGGCAGTTTGTCGGCCTGTATCTGCAACTGGAAAAAACAACACCCGGGTTGTGTGCCCGTCGAAGCAAAGGTTTCCGCCAATTACCTGAATGGAATGATGTCACGCCAGGAAGCCTATCAGCGCGGGGCCGATATCGGCATAATGCTGGATACCCACGGTTTTGTGGCAGAGGGTGCGACGGAATCGGTCTTCATGGTAAAAAACGGCGTTCTGGCAACCGCTCCATTGGGTCGGGTTTTGGCCGGCGTCAGTCGGGACTCTGTTTTAAAAGTCGCCGAATCGTTGGGCATCATGACGCAGGAGCGCTCCATCCGCCCATCAGAACTGCTTGGTGCAGACGAAATCTTTATATCCAGTTCGCCCTTTAAAGTGCTGTCCATTCATCGGATTGAGGACAGATCCCTGCCAACGGTTCCCGGCCCTGTTGCGAGGCAACTGCGAAACACCCTGGACGCTATATGCGCCGGGAAAAACACCGATTTTAAAAACTGGCTAACACCGCTGGATTGAACGGGCCTTTGTTTTTGCGCTACAAACAATAAATGACAAACCCGTAAAAAATCGGGAATGATCGTTTTTTGTCCTCCCCGCACAGGCGGGAAGTCATTATTATCAAATAGTCAGTAACCATCCGGAAATGGCTAAAAGCGAATCGCTTATTTTAAGTTTGATGACTTAAAGGAGGCAAGATTGGAAAAACAAAAAGTCATTATCTGCGACCCCATTGCCGAAATCGGCATCGATATGCTCAAAGAACACTGCCGGGTGGACATTGAAACCGGGATGAGCGAAGAGCGCCTGAAGGAAGTCATCCCCGCCTATGACGCGGCCGTGGTTCGATCCGCAACGAAATTCCCCGAATCCGTCATCGACTGTGCGGCCAACCTCAAGGTTATCGGACGCGCCGGGGCGGGACTGGATACGATCGATGTGGCCGCAGCCGGGAAACGCGGCATTGCCGTGGTCAACTCACCCAATGCCAACTCCGTGGCCGTTGCCGAGCACACCTTCGCCTTGATATTTGCCCTGATCCGCCATCTTCCCCGGGCCAACGCCGGTATGAAAAACAATCAATGGGAAAAAAAACTGCTCATGGGTACCGGTCTTGCCGGCAAAACGCTTGGGCTGGTGGGATTCGGTAAAATCGCCCGGCAGGTTGCATCCCGCGCCATTGCATTCGGTATGCACGTTCAAGCTTACCAGAGACGGGCCACGCCGGAAAAAAATAAAAAGCTGGGAGTGGAAACCGTCGATCTGAAAACACTTTTCAGCACGTCCGATTTTATTACCCTGCATATTCCCGGAAAACCGGAAAACGCCAATTTTGTCTCCAGCGAACTGATCTCACAGATGAAGCCAACTGCCTATATCGTCAATACGGCGCGTGGGGCCATCCTGGATGAAGAAGCGTTGTTGGCGGCACTGGATGAAGGGCGCATTGCCGGCGCGGCCCTGGATGTCTTCAAGGTCGAACCTGCCATGGACAATCCGCTAATCTCCCATGAACGGGTCATTGCCACACCCCATATCGCCGCAAGCACGGATGACGCCCAACAATCGGCGGCCGTCACCATTGCCGAACAGATCCTGGAAATTCTGATTGGCCCCGAACATGAAACCCCCATGAACCTGGCGGTCGTTCCGTTAGACAAGGTTCTTCCCCATGAAATGATTGATCCCCGAAGGGTCGAAAACCTGATAAAAAAACTCGATGCCTCGGACGTATTCACCAATCCTCCGATCGTGGTGGCCTCCAACGGGCGTTATGTGGTTCTCGATGGCGCCACCCGGGTATCCTCCTTCAAAAAGAAGGGCTATCCTCACATCATCGTTCAAGTTCTCAGGGAACAAGAGAATTACACCCTGGACACCTGGTTTCATGCCATTCGGAAAATCGATACGGACAGGCTTCTGTCCATACTGGACGAACTGCCTGAAATCACGATCATGAAAAGTGACATAGAAACCGTTCAGGCGGATATGGTTGAACACGGCGGACTCTGTTATATCCAGACCGTTGATAAAACGATCTACCATATCCAGCCCAAAGCCGGGGCCAACCATCTGGAGGCCCTGAACAAGTTGACCAATACCTATATCAATGCCAGCCATGTCACGCGAACACTGGAAGACAATATCGATATGCTGCTGGAAGAATTTCCCGATTTGGCTGGCGTGGTCGTTTTTCCCGTTTTTACTTTGGAGCAGGTTCTTCAGATTGCCGATACCGGCAATGTGATGCCGGCCGGTATAACACGATTCATTATCCCTGGGCGGGTCATGCGGCTGAACGCAGATTTCGCCACCCTGATTTCCGATATGGATCTGGACGAAAAAAACCGTTGGCTCTATGATCTGGTCGTGGACCGACTGGCCAAAGATCGGGTTCGCTACTATGCCGAGCCTATCTATTTGATGGATGAATAACCATACCCCCTGGTTGCATACAAAATGAGGGGGAGATCGCTTCGCGCCATCGTTTTGTCCTGAGGAATCAAAGGTCATTTGCTGCTAGCTGTGAAGCAGTGTTTCAATTGATTTATTCAGTTTTATATGATCTATTACAAGTTCAACTATTCATAGTAGGCGATAAATGCCGGGAACGTCTAAACCTTACCGGTTTCACCCAACGCGCACCAACCGACATATAAAGCTGTTTTAAACCCAACCTGCCCCGACTGGCAGGCCCGCCAGCGCCGGCATCGACGATCTGACCGGACCTGGCTACGGTCACAAGACGCTTTTGCACTTCAACGACACGGAGGAAATACATGTTAAATCTGGAAAAATATGACCCGGAACTTTTCAGCGCCATCGACGCCGAACGTCGTCGTCAAATCGATAATTTGGAATTGATCGCTTCGGAAAATATCGTCTCGTCACGGGTGAGGGAGGCCACCGGGTCCGTGCTGACCAACAAATATGCCGAAGGATACCCGGCCAAACGTTACTATGGCGGCTGCGAATATGTGGACATGGCCGAGAACATCGCCATCGAACGGGCCAAAAAGCTATTTGGCGCGCAGCATGCAAATGTCCAGCCCCACTCCGGCTCCCAGGCCAACATGGGGGTTTATTTCGCCACCATTTCCCCCGGTGATACAATTCTCGGAATGGATTTGAGCCACGGCGGGCATCTCACCCACGGATCCAAGGTCAATTTCTCGGGAGTTCTTTACAATACCGTCTTTTACGGTGTCGACCGCGAGAACCAGCGTATTGATTTCGATATGGTCCGTGACCAGGCCCTGAAACACCGGCCGAAAATTATCGTCGCCGGAGCCAGCGCCTATCCGCGCGAAATCGACTTCGCCCGCTTCCGTCAAATTGCCGACGAGGCCGGGGCGCTGCTGATGGTGGACATGGCCCATATCGCCGGGCTGGTCGCCGCCGGGCTGCACGCCAATCCGACCGCCCACGCCGACGTGGTCACCTCAACGACCCACAAGACGCTGCGTGGACCACGGGGAGGGCTGATCCTGTGCAACGATGAAATAGCCCAGAAAATCAATTTTAAAATTTTCCCGGGGATTCAGGGCGGGCCTTTATGCCATACCATCGCAGCCAAAGCGGTCGCTTTCAGGGAAGCTTCTTCCGAAGCGTTCAGGGCCTACGCCCAACGCGTTATCAACAACGCCCAAGCCCTGGCCCAGGCGCTTATGGATGCGGGCTATCACCTGACGACCGGGGGGACGGACAACCACCTCATGCTTGTTGATTTAACCAACAAGCAGATCACCGGCAAAGAAGCCGAGACCGTCCTGGACAGGGCCGGAATTACCGTCAACAAAAATACGGTTCCCTTCGAGACCCGAAGTCCCTTCGTGACCAGCGGTATCCGCATCGGGGTTCAGGCCCTGACCTCAAGGGGCATGCGGGAGGACGACATGCGCCAGATCGCCACATATATCGACCAGGCATTGACCTCTCGGACGAGCGAGACAAAAATCGATGCCATCCGGGCCGAGGTCAGAACCCTTTCGCACTCATTTCCTGATTTTCTGGACGATATGTAAGCCACATACAATCCAGACATGAGGAACGTCTTCCATGATGGAATCATTAACAAATCTTTATCGCATCGGTGTCGGGCCATCCAGTAGCCATACCATGGCCCCCAGCCGGGCGACAGCCCGTTTTCTGGAAAAATACCCGAACGCCGATCATTACCGTGTTACCCTTTACGCCAGCCTGGCGGCCACCGGTAAGGGCCATCTGACAGACAAGGCAATCGAAGAGGCCACCTTCCCCCGCTCCCTGGAGATCGTCTGGAAGAAAGACGATGAACTGCCCCACCATCCCAATGGAATGCGCTTCGAGGCCCTGGATGAAACCGGCAATACCATCGGCACCTGGGATGTGTACAGCATCGGTGGCGGGGCCCTCATGGACGACGATAGCACGGTCAAAGAAGCCGGTGTTTATGCCCTTACGACCATGGAAGAGCTGCTATCCCATTTTTCCCAAACGGGAAAATCCTACTGGGAATATGTCGAACAATGTGAAGGCAAGAAGATCTGGTCCTTTTTGGAAGGCGTTTGGGAAACCATGCAGGAATCCCTGGAGAGGGGATTGAACAACGAAGGGGTGATTCCCGGAGGATTGGGAATCTCCAGGCGGGCACGCTCACTGCACACCAAAGCCCAGACCCTTAACGCCCGTTTCAAAAATGACGGCCTGATTGCCGCATATGCCTATGCCGTATCCGAAGAAAATGCCACCAAGGGAACGATCGTGACTGCGCCCACCTGTGGCGCCTGCGGTGTCATCCCGGCAGTACTCAATTTCCTGTCGGGCAGTCTGTCACCCTCTCGATTCGACATCCTCAAGGCCCTTGCAACGGCCGGGCTCATCGGAAACCTCGTCAAGTTCAACGCGAGCATTTCCGGTGCCGAGGTCGGCTGCCAGGGCGAGGTGGGGACGGCCTGCGCCATGGCTGCGGCGGCGGCGACCCAATTGATGGGCGGAACCGTCAGACAAATCGAATACGCGGCGGAAATGGGTTTGGAACACCACCTCGGCCTCACCTGCGATCCAGTCGGCGGCCTGGTTCAGATTCCGTGTATCGAGCGGAACGCCCATGCGGCCACCCGGGCGCTGAGTTGCTGCCATTTTGCCCTTCTGTCCGACGGAATCCATAAAATCAGCTTCGATGATGTCGTCGCCGTCATGAAAGAAACCGGCCAGGCATTGCCCTTTCTCTATCGAGAGACTTCCGAAGGGGGCCTTGCAAAAGCGTATCGGTCCGAATAAGGTTCGCCATCCGTACCTGTTCACGAAGGTCAGCCATCTCGGCCATCCGAAGGCCACGGCCACCTGTGGTGCAGGATTGGCAATCGTTCGTTTTCCATAAACCTTTCGGTGGAAATCGGCTATTGAAGCCCCCACTACCGCCCAGGTTGGTATCATTTCGTATCAACCGGACATCCGGGAAGTTCTCTGCAACCATGTCGGCCGTGCCGTCCTGGCCGGCATTGTCGACCACCACGATCTCACAGCTTTCTGGTGGATAATCCATCACTTTCAGAAACGTCAATAATTGTCTGACATCCTTAGGTTTGTTCCACGTCACGATGATGATGAGTACGGTGGGCATCAGTCGAACCGGAATTCTCCCATTAAATGACAAATCAGGTTGTTGTGTGCTTTAAAAGTTCGTAGACGTTTGGAGAGGCTTTCAGGGAGCGGCTCCGGATCGATCGGCTCGCTCAGACCGGCCTTGGCCGCCTGGAAGAAGGTAACGATTTGTCCGGTCTGCAGCGCCCGGATGAGACCGAATGCCAGCCGTGAGGCAATCATCCATACCGCATCCCGCAGGTTAAAATACCGACGAACAATCCATATAGTGTTCCGGGTGGGATAGTAGACCTGCCGCCAAGTGGTCCTCCCGCTTGCCGATTCCCGATGAATAACACGACAAGACGGCTCATACTGGATCTCGAATCCGCTGCGCAAGACGCGAATGGCGGTCTCGATCTCGTTCTGATACAAAAAAAACCGCTCCGGAAACCATCCGATACGCTCGAACAGGTCCCTGCGGATGGCGAACCCGCACCCAACGAATGCCATGGACAGGCCCGGCCGGTCGGTATCCGGCAGGTGCCAGGTTCGAAACACCTTGCCGTCGGGATATTGAATGCGGCAGGCCACCACGCCCACGCGGGGACTGCGATCCAGCCGGTCGATGATGCGGTCGATGGTGACACTGTCCCGGGGATGGGAGTCGTCATCCAGTACCATGATGTAGTCACCGTCGGCATGGCGGAACCCCCGATTGAGCCCGCCGATACCGATATTATTTTCCAGCAGAAAAATGCGCGCCCAGTCGGCCTGGGTCTTTAGAAAAGCTCGCGTACCATCCGTGGAGCCATTGTCCACGGCCAGCACTTCCACATCCCGGCGGTCGCCCACGATGGACCGCAAGTGTCCCATGGTCAGGCGGGTATCGGTCAGTCGATTGTAGTTCAAAACGACAATGCTCAATTTTAAACGATCCGCAAGCATTACCGTTTGGTTCCCGACGGGTGCATTGCGTTGACCACCTGGGGATACCACAGGGTCAGTTCCTCACCGGAAGCGATCATCCGGTTGGCGAATTCGACACCCTGCATCAGACTGTGATCCATGTTCCCCACTTCGTAGCGCCAGGCCCCGAAGCGGCCACGGGAATATATGCCCATGCTTTCCAATTGGCTCAGCAATGGAAAGAGGACCCGGTTGCGCTCCAGACTCGGCGTCGGGTATCCCTTTTTCTCCGAACGATACCAGGTATGGTGGATCGCGTCCCGACTGGATACCAGATTTGTATTCAACACCCCTTGAATCACATCCTCGACAACACGATCCGGATCCACGGGTTTGACGCCGCTTTCACTCACTTCCAGCATCAACGACCATTGGGTTCGGCTGTCGGGCACATTCTCCGGCGAATAGTTGCTGAACACGGTGGCCCGATAAAAGGGACAATTGTCTTCGGGAAAATAAATCCAGCACTTGGTGGACAGACGATCCGGAACCGAGCCCCTAATCCCCAGCCCAACCACATGGGTGGCCGAATGCTTCAGCTTGCCGGTGTTCGCGCCGGATAAATCCAGCCCGGCCAACCGCACCATATCGGTCAGGGCCATCGTACTCAGGAGAATATCGTATTGATCGTCGGTTCCGTCCTGGAAAGCCACGGTCCGATGCCGGGGATCAATGGAAACAATTTCCTTGTTCAGGCTGATTTTGTCTGCCGGCAGTTTGGATGCCATCCGACGCCAGATGGCGCCGGTCGCCCCCACCCGTGGGAATCGGAAATGGGCGTTCGGTCCCCAGGAAGAATCCTCTTTGCCGGAGATCGATCGCTTCAGGATCTCCTTCAGGTCAACCGGCGAGACCCTTTCCCCCACCCAAGACCAGTCCATCTGGTCCACCGGACAGGCCCACACCTTAAAATTGTAAGGGAGCAGAAACCATTTGGCCAGCCCTTCACCGAAGGTGGCCGCGATCCATTGACCGAAATGGGTTGGGAGGTCGGGCCGGCCGTTGCGCTGGATGTCGATGATGCCTTCCAGGCACTCCCAGTAGATATCATCGGGCAATCGGTGGATATTGTTTTGCAATGGATAGGGAACGAAGCGCTCCTGCATCCAGATCCAGGCTTCGCGGCGGTGCTCGATCCACCCCTTGCCATCGTCGAACAGGTTGTCCATCAACCGGTCGAAATACCCATAATGGCTGAACAGGACATGGCCGCCGAAATCCCACCAAAATCCTTCACCGTCCTGAAAGGATGCCGCCAATCCGCCCCATTGATCACTGCGTTCGCACAACGCCCAGTCATCGTGGCCCAGTTCGTTCAATCGCCACGCGGCACCTAAACCGCAGGTCCCCCCGCCAATGATGATGATCCGCATATTTTTTTCTATCAATCCTTTACCGCATCTGTCCGGGAAACATGCCTTTCAGAGCGGGTGTGTTATACTGGAGGTCGACATCCAACCTGAAATCTTCGGTATGCCGTGTGCACAGGGGATGATAACAGGGGTCATTCATTATCCACTCTTTATATCGTGTCATCATCTCTGTCTCCGCCTCTGGATACCTCAGGTCCACCAGACGATGAATCCGGTTTTTCAGAACACCCGACACGTAGGGCGTGTAAAGGTTGCGGCGCCCTTTTCGAAGCAATTTAAGACAAAAATCGACGTCTGCATATGCGCTGAGCTGTTCGTCGAATCCGCCAACGGATTCAAAACTGGATGTCGATACCCCCATGAGGTCCCACGATACAGCCGAAAAATTTCTAATCACCGCGGCAAATCGCCAGTGCCCCGGCCCCTGGCAGACGTTCCGATAGGCATAACCGGCCACGCCGTTTACACCGAGGAGCATTCCGGTATGATAAAATTTACCGTCGGGATAAGTCAACTGGGTCCCAACTGCTCCGATATCCAGTCGCTGGGTATGCTCCAGAATCGCCAACGGATAATCGCTGTCCAGCACCTCCACCGTGTCCGGAGAAAAGACCAGCGTACTATGGGAAGCCCGGCGGGCGCCACAGTTGTATCGGTGTGCCCTATTGCTCTGATCGGCAACCGTCACCACAATCACATCGCCATCTTTTTCCAATCTGCGCCGGATTTCCGTATCACTGTCGCTTACCACGACGATGATCTCGACCGGAACGGCGGCCACAGCACAGATGCTTTTGACCGCATCAACCACCATCTCCGAAGAAGATTCGGCAATGATGTGGGAAACCGATGGATCGTGGACGCGTCTTTTGAGTCGATACACACCCAACCCAGCCCCCGCGCCCCTCACCACGGTGGCGTCTTCGCCGCGCCGCCGAACGGCGTGTTCCAGTGCCTTGAGGCCGGACGAATAGGCGTAGATCTTACTCATGGGATTGGACGCCAGAGAATCGGATGCCAACCTCCATGAATAGAGAACCATGGGGATATGAACGATCTGCTGTGCCTGCTCGGTAAACCGCAGAAAAAAATCGTAGTCCTGGGCGCCATCGAATCCTGATCGCATGGGACCCACTTTATCGACCATGGTCTTTCTGCAACAGATCAGATGCATGAAATACATGTGGCTGGTGAACATGTCCGGGTTCCAGTCCGGCTGGAGCCTGGGGGAGTGCCGCCGTCCGTTCTCATCCATCAGATCTTCATCGCTGTATAGCAGGTCTGCATCCGGGTGCGCGTTGATATAAGCGGTGATTGCTTCGAGGGCAAAAGGCTCGACGTGATCGTCATGATCACAAAACACGATGTAATCGCCGGTTGCCAGAGCCAGAGCCCGGTTCGTATTGGCAGCGATGCCTTTATTGGCCGACCCCAAATCCAGTCGGATCTGGCAGTGTTGCGCCGCTAGTTTTTCAAGATATCTTTTGATCCACGGGTCCGTGGACCCGTCATCGCTGATGCAAATCTCAAAATCCGGGTAGGTTTGGGCCAGCAATGCTTTCAGCATTGTGGCAAGATAGGCACGGTTGGTATTGTATACCGGCAGGATAAAGGAAAAAAAAGGCCGTGTCTCCATGTTGCGGATTCGCTGGTGGCTTTCATCAAGGACCGAAGCAATCCGTTCAAGCCATCGGTGGTAGGCCCTTTGCTCCAGAACGTTGCTGATTTTATATAGCCACCCTATCATCCGGTTAATCAGTCTGACCAGAATCAGGCGCTTCAACCAGTTGGTAGCCTGCCGAGCGGCGCCCATGATTCTATCCCCCGCCATACAATGCTTCAAGATCGTCGAGATGAGCGGCAATGGTTTTCATGGGTTTGATTCCACGTTTAAACGAATCGATCAAACCCGGATCGGCAACAATTGATTTGAGGCTGCGGCTGAGATCGTCCACGCTGCCGGGCTCGAACAGCATGCCGTTCTCACCGTGTCTGACAAAGTCGGGTATACCGCCGATACGGGCACCCAGAACAGGAACGCCCAAAGATAACATCTCGAAAACGACCTGGGGCGCGTTGTCGTACCATATAGGCGGCACGACCCCCATGTCTTTGCCTTTCAGGATTGATGGAAGTTCGTCGAATCGATAACCATCGGAAATATAAAGAGCGGACAATCGATCATCGAGGATGTGGATTTGCTCGGACAATATGCCGTTGGTCTTTACACCGTGCCGGATGCCCCGTGCGTGAACATGCAATTCCAGGTTACCGAGAAAACCGGCTGACATACCGCAAAGGGTCTTCAATAAGAAAGGAAGCCCTTTTAAATCATCGGCAACCCCTAAAAAGATCAATTTTAGAGGTAATCGGGCCGGTCCCGGGACCATGGGATCGGGAAGCGGCCGATCCGCCATTTTGTTACCGATGTGGTTAACCCTCACAATGTCGGGATGCAGCCCCATGTCCACAAACAAATCCTTTACAAAACGGGAAACCGCCAGGACACCGTCCGTCCGATTGATAGCGGCAATCATCCGATCGCGCCGGATTGCATAATCTCGTGTGCGACACCGGTTATCTTTAAGAGCATATCGCTGAAGGGGGTGGGCATTGGCAAACAGGATGGATTTGCATTGACGGGCCATATTGGTGACAATGGAGAACATCTGCATCAGCCGAATCCATATCCGATCACCCATGGGCATTGCGGTTTCAAGGAAAGTCTTCGCTTGCCGCATTCGCCATTCGATATCCCGGGGAAACGGCACGGCGCACGCCAGACAACGGCGTCCGTCCAGAAAATCCTCACAGATTTTTTTTCCCTGGAAGAGCAACCCCACCTGGCTGCAAACAAGATGGTAGTTGTGCAGTGAGTAAAATACCCGGGCACCGCAATGCGCTGCGATATCGATGCATGCCGCCGAAAAACCCTCAATATTTTGAAAATGGACCACATCCGGTCCCAAATCGGCGATCAACTCCCTGAAACACCGTTCCACGGGAGGACAATCTGTTTCCTTATCCGGATACAGGAAATTGAAGAATGCCGGTGCCATGATCGGGGAGTTGACGATCTCAAAATTTTCGATCCCGCCATAGGGTTTTGTTTTGCGGACAAACACCCTTCGCTTCAAGTCGTAGATGAATCCGGACGAGACCGTATAGACGTCATGGCCCTTCTCTGAAAGCGCGGTGGCCATAGATTGTGAATATAGGTTGACGCCGCCGCCGACCTCGGCACCATGCCAGACAGGTGCCCAGTTCACAAACAAAATTTTCATAACATATCACGCTGGAGTGGTAGAGGCGATGGATGTGTTGGCCCGTTTTCCTGGTAACCGAAGAAACGGCAATACGCCGAGTCGTATACACGGCATATTGCAGGATTTCGCCGCCACCTGGCGATACTGCCGTCAATTACGTCGGCGTAATCTTTATCATGACTTATATTTAACTTCTCCATCCTTATTTTTTTCCCGCCAACGATAGAAAAAATGCGGTCTTGGTTCTTCTTCAGATCCTCGAATCGGCAGATATAAAGATCGAAATACGATTTATTTATGTGGAACCATGCTGATTCGATGTTGTGAGCATAAATATCGATTCCAAAATTTTTTTTGATATGTTCATCAAACCAGTAGAAGGGACGTATGAACGTAAGAACATGTCTTTTTATGATCTGTTTCGTATCACCAAATTGTTCCCATAGATCGCCGTTCTTACTCCAGAGGGGCGGGATGATAAAACCAGGTTCGCCGATCACATCGTCAATTGTATCGAGGACAACGGAAATTCCACTTTCGATACGTGCCAGTCCAATTCGAATAGCTTCATGCATGTTGGTTTCAGGACGTTCCAGATTGGCAAGCTGGAAAAAATCAGCATAGTAGCCATCAAGTTCTTGTTGGATTTGGGATCTGAACCACTCGACAGGATCCCGACTCAGGCTGAGAATAACCAACCGTTTGTCCGCGATGCCTTTTTCGTGCTGATGTAACAAGCGCGTCAGTTGGATGTTCTTAACCAACTGCCCCTCACCATGGTATGAGAAATGGTCGGCTATATCCGGATCGAGCAGGATCCCTAGAATGAGCCCCAGGTTTTCCTTCCCCAGAAAGTGACTCTGGTAGGCGGTTACACCGTCTATCTGGTTTAAGGTCTCTACCAGTGAAGTCGATGCGACTTTTCCCATCTGGTAAACGATTATGTCATATTTCATAAGATACCACCGTCAGCCCTCAGTGCCTTACACCTCAGTTTTTGCCCAAAAAACAAGAAAATGGGGTACATCGTTTACGGGTTTCCCGTCTTAGCTGTTGAGCAGCCTTTCCTTCATAGAAGCCAATCCGTGACCAAGCTGAAACCACCGGGACTGTTTAATTTGCTGCAACTCAACCTCTATCTGGCGTAACTCAACCTTGAATTGTTCATTTGAATTGGACAAAGCCTGGTTTTTCAATAAAGCTGACTTCAATTGGCGTGTCAACTGCTGGATACTATCCAATCGAGAGAAAGCCAATTGTTGCGCTTCCTTCAATGCCTGCCGATAGACCGCAAGCTCATCCTGGTGATCATTGATTGTTTGAAGCCGGTCGATCGCCATTTTTTCCGTTTTGCGATAAAACCCTTCCAACTGGCTGTAGGAGGCATTCATTGATTGGTTTGTTTCAGAGAGTTCCCGGATCTGCTCCGACCGTTCCAAAGCAATCCGCTCCAGGTGGTCCGTCTTTTCATTTAGGGCGCCAATCAAATCATTTTGCTGTTGTATGAACTTGCGCCTCAGATCGACCACCCGCCTTACAGAATCACCCGCCGTCTCCGCCATGCTTCCAGGTTCCTTGGCCGAGGGACTGCAGGCAATTACGAACTGATAGGTCAGTGCATCATCACGGGAAAATATTGTGCGCTGGACCTCCGGTGAAAATCCGGTCAGTGAATCGGCAATTTCCGTATCCTCCGGCAGACGCTGGATCGTCTCTATGTGATCAATGCCAAATCCGGACTGATTCAGCAATCGGACGATACTTTCACGTGTGAAAAAATGAAGGTGCGTTCGATCCAACAGGCCTTCGTCCGTGTATTCGAAACGGTTGTTAAGCAGGCTGCCGATAATGGCTGCATGACTGATATTCGGTATCGATACCAGCAGGCGGCCGTTTTCTCCAAGCAGCTCCCGGCAACCAACCAGAACGGCCCTGTGATTGTTCAAGTGTTCCAAAACATCTGCAATGACAATTCGATCATAGGTCTGACCATGGAACAGGTCTGCCAGATTGACTGCGTCTATATCCGCAACGACCATTTTGCGGCAGTATGCTTCCGCCTTTCGGGCCATTTCCGGCGAAATTTCCACGGCATCAATTTGGCATTCCAGCTGTTCCCGCATATAGCGGGTCAGGTAACCGGTTGCCGGCCCCAGTTCCAGCACTTCGGATCCTGCAGGAATATGCCGAATGATCTTGGCCAGGGAATCGTCTCCATCGACATCAATGGTGCGTTCATAGACATGAGGTGGGGCCGAGACGCTTTCTCGATCATCGGATGGCTCCGGTTTTCTGGCAACCAATACCGTATCGGCCCATTGACGGCTGTCATCCGCATACGCGTCCGGCTCCCAGTCCGTATAAACATCAAGGACGTCAAAATCCACATACCGGGCCAGGGCCCGGAACCCGTCCGGATAAAACCGCCAGCAGTCGATGGGGTAGCGGTGCTCAGGACCGCCGGATGGCGCGATGATGCAGCACAGACCGCCCGGTTTCAGGATTCGCTGAATCTCCTGCATGGTCCGCCAGAAAAAAGCGATATGTTCGAATGCCTGGCCAGAAATGAATACATCCACTGAGCCGGTAGGGATTTCAATCCAACTGTAAGGATCGCTCAGGACCAAATCGACATTGTCGCCCTCCACAATGTCCACACCGGTATAGGACCATTGCGGAACATCGAAGAATTGGCGGTAATTGCCGCCGATGGACACGCTTCCCAGATCGACAATCTTGAGCGGCTGTTCTTCTCTGTCGGCCAGGTAGCGCTGGCGAAAAGACTTCATCTTGTCGAGAGAACTTAGATGCATATGCTTGTGTCTTCTATATTTGATAAAACGTCAAATTTCCAATTTTGAATATTGATCTCGCTGCGCGCGAACAATCTTATCAAAACAACAAAATTCCTTATCCAAAATTCGACGTTCGACCTTATCTTATTCTTATCTTCCCATCCCCACCTGTTTCAACCAACGCAGCGGTCTGGTCAGCCGCCACGACCAGGAATTCAGAACAGCGGTCAGGTACTGCTGGGTGTCACGGGCCTCATTCTCCGGGATGACCACGGGCGCTTCGAGCAATTTTTGGTGCGTCAGCCAGCGGTAAAAGCTGGTTGTCGGGCCATCGTCCACAGATGGCTGTGGGAAAGCGGCGATCAGATCCTGCCGCGCCCGATACAGTCGCCGATGGGAGCCTGCGATGGGTTTTCCGTTGCTGTAAAAGCCATAGATACACGGCATTTTCCCAAACTTGTCCTGGCCCATGTCATTGAGTTCGTCAATGTACCATTGACGGAAATCGAACAGGGCCTGGTTGTCGCCAGCATATCGTTTCAACATAATTTCCTGGGCACCCGAATCGAACCCGGAGAAATGGAAGAACTTGATGGGCGCACCATCTATCTGCAATTGACCGTTGTCAATGGTCACCGGCCGGTGGGACAAATTCCAGGTGGCCACGTTGTAGGTCTTGTCTCTAAGGATGTGGATGGCGTCGAAAAAAGCCGGTGCCAAATCAATCCATCGCTGGTCGGTGAACAATCCGTTGGGGATGTCGTCGTAGCAGTAGTGCAGCAACCTGTCGGCCCACCATTGCAGAAACCGAAGACCGTCTTCATCCCGTCGGACCGCCAGAAATCCCAGATTGTAGATGCCATGTTTCAGGCTGCAGATCTCATTGTCCACGATGGCTTCATGGGTCTGGTCCGGCTCCACCTGATGGGGCGTCAGAATCACCGCATGGCTGTCAAGCAGTTTCTCCAGATCATCCAGGACGTAAAGCACAATGATATCCGGATCGAAATAGATCAGCTTTTCCGCACCGGTTCGTTCGAACAGCTTCAAAAAGGCCCTACCCTTCACAGCGGTGCATAATTCAACGACACTGTGCTTAAAAATCCAGGCATCCAGATCAGGAATGTCCAGGTCGGTCACGTAAACGATCGAATCAAAGGGCTCTGCAGCGGGATCAACCGATTCGGGGAGATGGTCACACAGGACCAGGTGGAACACCGCACGGGGATTGTGTCGTTTGACGGAGCGGGCCAGGGCCCGGGCTTTTGGCAGGTAGTTCGCGGTAATGCTGGTAAAATAGTGCAAAATGATTCCTTTTATACAGTCCCCATCCACAAACGGCCAGCACGCCTGTTTCCGGTGGGATCCTATCTCCGAAAAAAGTAAATAAATGGTTGACTGCACCCGACAAATACCGGCCGGACATATTTGCTGAGGTTCGGATGGCGCTGCCACCATTGCCTGAACCTTTCGATAAGCCGATGCAGTCTGCTGATTTGGTAAACCGCCAGTTGGGCACGCAACCGATCAATTTCCCCGGCACGACGTTTGATTTCTTCAGCGTTCCGCCGATCAGACGCCATCTGCGCGGCAGCCATCATGTACCAGTGGTCCATCCACTGCGCGTCGATCGGTACCGGCGGCATCGACACAGACGGCCTGGCCCTGATTTTTTCGACAGATTCCGAGAGTTCGGGATTGAACCGCAACACAAAACGCTTTCCCTTCGGGGAGTGTCCGTTTGCCAATGCCGATTTTATTCCTTGCCCACCGGACAGGAACCGCAGCATTTCCGATTCGGAATCGAACACTTGACCGCAATCCCGCTGCCGAACTTGCGCCTGAATGTTTCCACTGTTCCGGTTGGTGATCACGTAGCAACCGGCAGCCAGTGATTCAAAAAAAGTAAAACTGTAAGTCTCGGGCCAGATCGACCAGAGCAAAACCACATCAATGCCATGGCGGATCAATGCATTCACCATGGCATCCGGGCCCTCGTCCTGAAATGAGACCGGCACATAAGTCACGCCCGCCAACCGTCGGCCGGCCGTGCCCAGGTGATACAGATCATATGCGTGTCGGATGTCCCCATGGTCACACAATCGCCACCAGGTTTCCAGCCCCTTGTTGACCTGTTCGTAACCGACATAGGCGATTCTGATTTTCTTGGCCTGTGCCGCATTGGACGGCTTCCCATATTCGTCTCCAGCCGTCGGGGTTTCCACAAGTTGATGGGGAACGGTCCGCACCCGGTCCGCCAAATGGGGAAAATAACGGGCCCAGATGTCTCCGGCAATATCGGACGGCACGACGACCTCAGGCCGGATGCGGTCAAAAAACGATTGCATACCCTCTCGATGGGCCACGGGGTCCGGGCAGCGTTGACAGGTACCGCATCCGGCGTCGGCCTGATGGCCGCAAAACTGGTTGGCCTCATTCAACAAATTGAAACTGCTGCAAATACTGAAATAATCATGGACGAAAAACCGAACCGGCACACGCCTCAGGGTGCCAATTAAAAAAGCCAGCCCCGCCAGTGAAAAATGCAGTAAATGATGCAAATGGACGGCCAGCGGCCGAACAGTGCCGCGGCTGATCATCGTCTGTATCACCAGGGTGAATTGCATCAGGCTGATGGTATCCACGGGATGCGAATCGACGTTGATCCCAACGGGCTGGTCGCCTGCCTGTTGTACGGGAAAGCGATCATCGGTATGGTCGGAAAAAATCTGAACGTAGGAGATCTGCCTCTCTCTCAGCGCGGCCTGCTCTTCCACGAGCACTTTCTCGGTTCCCCCCAGTGCGGAGCGATAGTTGGAATGGGAGATGGCAAAAACTGCATCCGTAAATATCAAATGGGCTGTCATCCTGTCGGCCAAAGCGGACCGGTCGGCCGGCACCGATAATTTTGACGTGGTCTGATGATCGGTGGTCATATCCGCGAAGGCCTCGGATCATTGTCTCTCGGAGATGCCAGGCAGAGCATATCGAAATCGGTCTCCAAAACGGAAAAAATGCCTGCCGGGGGACGCTGGGGAATGCTCTCGATCACGGCCACATCCTGATACCAGTGACATGGGGTGTGGCTGTCTGCGTGGCGCTCTGCAATGGCCAAAGACAGGGTGTATTGACCGGCAATCAGGTTCGGCCAAGATGGCAAGCGAAAGAAAAACAAATAACGTCCCCGGCGGTCCAATTGCTGCATCGGCAGCGTCATCAATTCCGTATTGTCCCCGAATACCTCACGGCCCATCCGGTCCTTGACAATGAAACCGGCAACCGGTTCGGCAACCGGTTCATGCGCGGTCACCATCAATCCGATTTCAAACGGCCGGCCGCTGTGGGCAACGGCGCCGTCCTCGTTGCCGCAGCGGAGCCGGATCCGGTCGATGGTCGCCCGGCGGTTGCCAAACACCTCCGCCTGATCGGGCAGGTCCGCAAATCCATCCAGGACAGCTGGATTTTCCGGTTGAACCGCTTCCGTGCCTTCCGGACCGTCCCAGCGGGAATCATCCTGATTGGTGCCATACATGTACTGGGTATACTGGTTGACGACCTCCTTGGGTTCCCCGTCCATGCGCAGACGGCCATTTTCGATCCAGATTACCCGTGAACACAGTTCGGTTACGGAAGCCATGCTATGGGAAACAAACAACACCGTTCCGGCCCGGCAGAAGCTTTTGATTTTCTGCATACATTTTTGCTGAAATCGAATGTCTCCCACGGACAGGGCCTCATCAATCAGCAGTATGTCCGGTGACACGTGAACGGCCACGGCAAACGCCAGACGCACATACATCCCGTTGGAGTATGTCTTGACCGGCTGGTCCATAAAACGGCCGATGTCGGCGAAATCGGCAATCTCGTCAAACCGCTGGTGCGCCTGTTTATCGCTCAACCCCATGATGGCCGCGTTGAGAAACACATTTTCCCGGCCGGTGAACTCCGGATTGAACCCGGCACCGAGTTCCAACAGGGCGGTCACCCGGCCATTAATCGTCAATGTTCCGGAGGTGGGGCCCAGAATTCCGCAAACCATTCGCAGCAAGGTCGATTTTCCCGAACCGTTGGACCCGATGATCCCCACGGTTTCATGGCGGCGGATTTCGAATGAGATATCGTCCAGGGCCCGGAACTCGGAATAAAACCGCTTCCGGCCGCGCCATAGGGCCTGATACAGGCGGTCCATGGGTTTTTCGTAGACCTGGTAGCGCTTATCCACCCGATTGGCATAAATAGCGATATCAGGATTCGTGGGTATTGTGTCCGGCAGCATCTGAGGTTTTGTCGGCACCATGCTTACACCACATCGGAAAAGGCCTGTTTGCTGGCCATGAAAAAACTGTATCCCAGCATCCACATCAAAATGGCGGCAGCCAGCCAAACGGTGTAGCAGGTCCAATCCGGCATCACCCCATGGAACACCGCATTCCGGGAGAAATCCACGAAAACGGCAATGGGATTCATCCGAAAAAGAAATTGATAGGACGCGGGCACCACATGGATGGGATAAAAAATCGCCGAAGTAAAAAACAGCAACGTGGTCAAAATCCCGGATAGCTGCCCCACATCCCGGATAAAAACCCCCAGTGTTGCCAGAATATAGCCGACGGCCAGTGACAGGACGACCACCGGCAGCCAGATCACCGGCAACAGCCAGGCGCCGGAAAAGATCGGTTGCCGGAAAAACAAAATCCCGGCTGCCAGCACCAGCAGGCTGATCAAAACATCAATGAGAATCCGGATTAATCGCACCACCGGCAGAATTTCCAGGGGGAAGAGGACCTTCTTGACAAAGGCACTGTTGCCGACCACCAACTGAGATGATGAAGCCATCATCTCGGAGATGATATGGAAGGTAATCAGCCCCAAAAAAAGCACCAGAGCAAAGGTAGCCCGGGATTCATCGGCATCGCCGACGCCCCAGCGCCCTTTGAAAATCACTGCAAACACGAAGGTATACACGCCCAGCATCAGCAAAGGTTGGATGATTGTCCAGCCCACGCCCAGCATGGCGCCCCGGTAGCTGGCCTGAAATTCCCGACGGCATAACAAGCGAATCAGATGCCGATATTGCCACAAATGGCGAATGATCTGTATCGGATGATAGATGTTGAAAGATAGACTGGAGGTAAGATTCATCGCGTCGGGATTGGCGGGCGTCAGGCTATTCGCCGCAGAAAACCTTTGGGGTTATAAGTGAGAAGGTAGCGCTCGCATTTTTGGTCGGCGACAAAATTCGTATTTTCCTTTAAAAAGCGCTCAGTCGCCACCAGCGGCCCATCTATTTCCAATCCCATTCCGTCGCCATGATGAAACAGATCGACAATACCGTCTTCGACCACTAAATAGCTGCCCACACTGACCCATGGGCTGTAGTTGTTCAGGTCTCTGAGGACCTGTTCGCTGCTGTGGTCACCATCTTGAATGACAAACACCTTTTTGCCCTGGCAGCGACCGGCCACCTCGGCAAGAATGTGGTCGTCATCGCTGCGACCGGTCAAGACCACGACCCGATCGTGCGTCACCTTAAAATCATCGCGGTGCGGATCAATGGATATCACCTGGCCGTTGCCGATGATGTCCAGCAAATGGGCGAAAAACAGGGTGCTGCCGCCAAAACGGCTGCCGATTTCCACCACGATATCCGGTTTTACATTGTACAAAATCTCTTGGTAAATCCATACATCCAGAGGGTTTTTCCAGATCGGGGTCCCCATCCAGGTCATCTTGTCGAACACGATTTCCTTCTGGTGGTGGAGCAGCCAGTGCCGCAGGTCCATCTGGTAGGACCGGTTGTAGGCGTCACGTTTTAGCGGCAGGTGGGTTGCCGGCAGCGGGTCCTGCCGACCAAAAATTTTTTTCAATTGTGATGCAATCTTGCTGAAATCCAATGTGGCATCCTATTTCACTTCTCATACCGGTCGAAGATAAAATGACATTAACCGGCAGCCCGATTATCACAGGTATCCATTGATTGCAATCTTGCACATATAGAATTGCAGGCGCATCTGAAGTTATCTAAAAAATCACCGACCATCCGCAAATCGGCTGGTTTGATGAAACTCCTTGAAGGAGGCCAATATCCAAGACATGGTATCTACATTTTTTTTTCGCCGACGACATAGAAACCGGCAGCTATCCGATCCGCATGGGGAAAATGTACTAGAAGAAGATCTAAAATTTTGAATGGCGAGATGATGATGAGAAATAACATGAATAACCAATCGTGCAAACTGCGACTGCCAAAAGACAGTACAATTGCCAGCCACTCAACAAGAACATAGAGAAAGCCTGACATCGGGCCGGCACCAATTCCGATTTCCACCTTATCAAACACCGAAAAAAGCTCCACACAGCCTGGAACGGTCCAACGCATATAATCATACGGAGCCGCATGAAAGGGCACGATAAATGGAATGAAGCAAAAAATACGGCCTCCAGGCACTATCACACGGTTCATTTCAGAGACCACCTGTTGGGGATCGTTCACGTGCTCTAACATTGCCGTATTGAGTATCAGATCAACGGAATCGTTTTCTATTGGTAAGTCGGTCGCATCAGCAACCATATCCACTTGATCGAATGCAAAAATATCCACATTGATGATATCTCCCCGCCGACTGATCCGCTGAGGACCACTTCCCAAATTGAGGATCACCTGTTCCTCACCATAATCATCAAGGCAACGGCGTTTATGATTTGAAAACGCCCTGCTTGGCATGACTGGTGCAAAAAGGTATAGAAGCAGATAGTAGAGCCGTCCCCATCTCTTGAGCCATTCCTGCACTCGCCCCATAGGCCCGTCTCCGGCAGTCAGGGTCGGTATTCTATTGCCGGCCAGAAAACACAGAGCCTGGTTCTGTTGGGTAAAAGGCCGATCTTTTTTAATGATTTTATGGATTTTTTCGGTGCGGGTCACCATATCACTTCTATCTTCGTATTATTGTAAAAAACTGTTCAAATGCGTACCTACACAGAGGATGCAAAGTGATCGGATTGGCAATGGGTCTTCACATGCCACGTCCGATGACGAGGACCCCTATGCAAATCAACGCCACGCCGATCAATTTATGCCAATTGAATGGCTCATTTAAAATCCATATGGATAGCACCGTGACAAGCGCAAAGTTAAGACTGGCAAAAGGGACGGCGACACTCAGGTCGAATCTAGAAATGGCACCAACCCAAAAAATTGATGCAAAGAACAGACTTAGCGCACAAGTGATCACCCAGACATTGGTCAGAACAAATCTAAAATAGAACGAAACCATGGCCAATCCGTCAGGTACGTTCGGCTGGCAGTTAATCTGGTATTTGAGCATTAAATTGCTGTAGGAAGCAAATACGATTGCAAGAGTAAGATAAAAATAACCCATAAAACCTCGATTTTTGTATGATCCGCATGTGCAAAGAAATAAGATTAATTGATCGCAGATTCAAGAACATGGATGCTGCGCACCTGTTGGTCTTCGCTCAACCCCATGATGGCCGCATTGAGAAATACGTTTTCCCGGCCGGTGAATTCCGGGTTGAACCCCGCACCCAACTCCAGCATGGATCACACCACATCGGCAAAGGCTCGCTTGCTGGCCATGAAAAAGCTGTAGCCCGCCATCCACAACAAAACGGAGATCCCCAGCCAGACGGCATAATATGGCCAATTAGGCATGACACCGTGAAACACCGCATTGCGGGAAAAACCCCGAACACGGCAATGGGATTCATGCGGAACAGAATCTGATAGGATGCGGGCATCACATCGATGGGATAGAAAATCGCCGAGGTGAAAAACAAAAGCGTGGTCAATATTCCGGCCACTTGCCCCACATCGCGGATGCCCCCCCCAGCACTGCTAGGTGAGAAGATAACGTTCGCACTCCGAATCTGCGATGAATTTAGCATTGTCGTTTAAAAAGCACTCCGTGGCCACCAAGGGATCTTCCATGTCAAGTCCCATGCCGTCGCCGTGATGAAACAGATCGACAATGCCGTCCTCTACCACGAAATAACTCCCCACACTGACCCACGGGCTGTAGTTGTTCAGATCCTTGAGCACCTGCTCGCAGCTGTGGTTGCCATCCTGGATGACAAACACTTTTTTTCCCTGGCAGCGGGCCTCGACGTCGGCAAGAATGTGATGGTCGTCGCTGCGACCGGTCAAAACGACGACCCGATCGTGGGCTACCTTGAAATCATCGCGGTACGGATCGATGGACACCACCTGGCCATGGCCGATGATATCCAGCAGATGGGCGAAAAACAGGGTGCTGCCGCCGAAGCGGCTGCCGATTTCCACCACGATATCCGGTTTGACCTTGTACAGGATCTCCTGGAAGATCCAGACGTCCAGGGGGTTCTTCCAGATGGTGGTCCCCATCCAGGTCCTCTTGTCGAACACGATCTTTTCTGGTGGTGGAGCAGCCACTGCCGCAGGTCCATCTGGTAGGACCGGTGGTAGGCGTCGCGTTTCATCGGTGTGTCGTGTATAGGAAACGATTGTTGCCGGCCGATAAGCCCTTCAAGTCTTGATGTGATCCTGCTGAAATCCAATATTCTGTCCTGTTTTTATTGATGGTACCCGCCTGAAATGGTTGGCAGTCCTTCACGGATTGAAGCCGGCAGCCCGATTATCACAGCTTTCAAAGAGTTGCAAGGATCCATACCAAATATCATTTTTTGAAACACCAGCAGATTTCCGCGTTGGGCTAAGCCGCATGATCAATTGCTGATTTTAAAACGTTGACAACCCTTATTTGCTGTTGCTCACTTATCCCAGCCCATAAAGGTAACCGAATTAACCGTTCTGAGTAGGAATTTGTATTTTCTAATGTTCCGTACGTTCTGCAGTACCGTCGGCCTGCAGGCGATAAGTGCAAGGGCACGTAGTGAAACACAGCCCAGATTTGCTGTTTCTTAAATGTATTCAACACTTCCTGTCGATCAATATCAGCGGGCAAAATAACATAATACATATGCGCATTATGTTGACAATCATCTGGTATGATGGGGCGTCTCAGTAATCCTTTTTGCTCAAAAGGTTCCAGCAATTGATGGTATATTTCCCAACTGCGCAGACGTTGCTGTGTTATTTTCTCCGCCTCTTCGAACTGAGCCCATAGAAATGAAGCAATCAACTCTCCAGGCAAAAATGATGATCCAATGTCTTGCCATGTATATTTATCAACCTCACCCCTGAAAAATCTGCTTCGGTCAGTACCTTTCTCCCGAATGATCTCAGCCTTTACAACAAAATCCGGGTCATTCACCAATAAAGCACCACCTTCACCTGAAATTATATTTTTTGTTTCATGAAAGCTATACGAACCGAGATCACCGATACTTCCTAAAGGGCGGCCCTTATAACTAGAAAGCACCCCCTGTGCGGCATCTTCAATCACTTTTATTCCATGACGTTCAGCGATGGTCATGATTTTATCCATTTCACAAGACACACCTGCATAGTGAACTGCTGCGATCGCTTTTGTCTGTTTCGTTATCGCTTCTTCGATCAAATGCTCATCAATGTTTAAGGTGTCGGGCCGTATATCTACAAATACCGGTATACCACCACGCAGAACAAAAGCATTTGCAGTTGACACAAATGTATAAGAAGGCATTATGATTTCATCATCAGGTTTAATGTCCAGCAGTAACGCTGCCATCTCCAGTGCAGCTGTACAAGAATGTGTCAGTAATGCTCGACAACAACTAGTACATTCTTCCAACCACTCATGGCATCGTTTAGTGAAGGGTCCATCGCCGGCTAATCGACCATTAAAATGAGATTCCGCGATGTAATACAATTCTTTACCGGTCATATATGGCCAGTTAAAAGGTATTTTCATTTTATTGATTTTATTTTTAGCATTTTTGTATTTCATAGTAAATATTATATCGATGAATAAAGGGTCATATTAGTTTAAATTAGCATTTTTTTGCAAGCAATAATAGTGACCCTCCAATTGGTAATTTTACCCCAATTTTTAGAAAAAAAAGCTCCACAGTCATTATTGCTTCAAGTGATTTATTAAGCCATTTTGGAATCTTAAATTCATCCATTGGGTCAAATTTATTCGCTTTCTTTTTAAATCTAGAAATCCACATTAGCGGAAGCAATAAACTAACAAAAGAAGTAGTATAAAAAACCGTCATCCCGGCATCTTCTATTTTCTTGACTAATTCCTTGCGTCTGTATCGACGAACATGTCCTGAATATTCATCAACAATGGACCAAAGCCACTGATGCTGTGGAACGGTTATAACCAGCCACCCTCCCTCATGAAGTGCTCGCTGTAAATTGTATAGCACCCTTTGATCATCTTGGATATGTTCAAGCACATCAAAGGCACCAATTACATTATAATAGTCACTATCATTTATAAATAGTGCATTGATATTTGAAAAATATGCTGATGGTACCCTTGAACACGCATATGCAAGCCCCTCTTCAAATAATTCAATACCATAAAGTTTAGCTTCGGGGTAAGATTGGTGAATCCTCTCAAGAACAAATCCACTTCCGCAACCAATTTCGAGGAAACAATCCAATTTCTCAACTTTTTTGGCCATTGCCCATAGTAGCAAATTATTTCTGGACCTAAACCACCAGTTGTTCCTTTCAAATCTGACCAAATTTTCATATGATGATGGTGGAAAAACTTTACTATTAGTATTTTGTTTTTTCAAATTCATTTGAACACTATTTATTTCTTGATCTCTTCAGGAAAAGGAAACTCCATGTCGTACGTTTAATAATTGAAATGAATTGAGCATAGTATATTTTAATGCCAAGTGTCTCATAAAATATCCAAAGAACTATTCTATTTAAAAAGTATATAACCATGGACGTCTTTGCAATTGTAAAGACATTCACAGAACCAATGGAAAAGCGAACCTGCAAAACGTATAATAAAAAGCCGTTAAGAACCACAATAAAAAGCGCAAAAGAAAGCGGCATTCCTAATTTATCAAGGTAGGTTAGAAGGGCTATACCAAATAGATTTCTAAAACATCAAATAAATAAATACCAGATCATAAAATACCCAAAGAAAAATCTTTAATAATCTTCATTTGGCGATTAAAATTATTATGAAGTATACTTAGGTCATAATATTTTCTTTCAATGGATGCATTTCTATTGATATTTTCTTGATTTTTTTTACCGAAGTCTATTTTGAAATAATCTTGAATTTTGATTATTACACCATCTAAATGGTCGCGTATATCTTCAAAATTGAAAGTTAAAAAATTTTCTTTTACAAACCTAACTGAGGCTGAGAATCTATTCCAATCGATATTCGACAAAAATTCATTTTTTATCTTATTTATGTGAAGATATCTTTCAAATGATTTTCTATAATCAGAATATTCTCTAATAATAAAGAAGCAATCTATCTGACGTTCAATTAATTTAGACAATGCGTTTTTGTTAAAAATATATTGAAGTTTTTTTCATTATTAAACCTGAATTCAGCCCATCATTCTCTTTTCGCCAACCCAATTCCACTCTTTCCGTAACCGTTTCCATTATATAGCATATAAAGAATACCTTTGTGTTTGAATACGAATGGGTATTCAATCATTTCCGAATCCCATCCTGATCTTGAAATATCAATACCGACTGATTCCAATGCCAATTCCCATTTTACCCCATTTATACTAAAAGCATGACCTATTCGATAGGTTTGTCCACTCCCATCGCGATAGGAAAACCACATTTCATATTTTCCATTGGCATGTTTTATGACTGTTGGCCTTGAAAATGCCTGCGCCTTGCCGATTTCGTAAGGAATGGCGGTGCCTTTACGTTTCCAATGATGTCCGTCCATAGACGAAGCAAAATTAATGACATGCAGCATTTCTCCGTTACCCGCATCCCACGTTTTTGTAGAACCGTACCACATGTCGTAGGTACCATTTAGATGATCTACCACCCATGGATATGAAAGGCTTATCGGATCCTTATCGTTAATATCGATAAAAGGCAAATAACCATCTATTACCAATGAGAAATCGGACTTTACAACAAGCCTGCCAATAGAACCTCGCCAGTGCCCTCTTTTTGGTATATACCACCCCATAAAAAGCATGTATGTTATGCCATCTACTTCATAGCAGTTGCCAATACTGACTCCGTCGGCATAAAAACAATCGTTATCGCCATGTTGGAAAAATGGTTGATTATGATCTTTAATGACTTCGCGGCTAACGATATCGATATCAACGGCACTCACGGATGAGCGATTCTTTTCGTCTCTTCCGCTGAAAAAAATACGAAAAACATCTTTTTCCAGATGGATGGGCAGGGGGTTTGCCGCATGTGTTATTAGTTTGGGATGTCTTCCATTGACAGGCGGGCAGTAGAGTAATCCAAGCTTTTCCCATTTTTTAAAGGTGTTCATATATTTTTAACTTTAGAGCTGCTAATTACTGCGGGTTGGCTAGCCTTTCCAATGTAAACACTTTTTGCCTCTGCATCCCCAAGCAGCAAGGTACCTGCTCCAATCACACATTTTTTTCCGATGCGGATATGGTCACGAAGCGTTGCATTTACACCGATAAAACACTGCTCGTCGATTTCAACCCCCCCAGACACAACCACATGCGACGCAATGAAACAATGGTCTTTAATGATGGAGTGGTGCCCAATATGATTGCCACTCCATAGTGTAACGTTATTTCCAATCTTCACAAAAGGCTGAATCGTGTTGTCTTCGAAGATAAAACAATTTTCACCGAAACACCCATTGTTCATAATTGTTGCACGTGAACTGATGAAGCTTGCCAAACGATATCCTATGGCTTTAGCGGCAAGGTATTTTTCTTTGCGAATTGAGTTTAGTTTTGAGTAACTCAAGGCAACAAAAAAGTCATTATCCTTCGGTGGGAAAGAAGTTGTAATCTCTTCAAATGGAATAACGGGCAAGCCACAAAAATGATTATCCGTGAGATATGCTTTATCAACTGTAAATGCCACAACCTCATATTCGGAATCTGTGCTGAAGTAAAAATGGGCAAGTTCTCCAATGTCGCCGGAGCCAAAGATGACGAGTCTCTTTTTCATAAACATTTCCTTATTATCAGGGTGAACTCGTAGAGTCCGTAGTCATGCAACAAAGCCACGTTTTTTGAATATCGCTTTTTACAAAAATCGAACAACGTACATGGATCAGCATAATGAAGGTAATCCCGCATCTTAGATTTATCCGAGTAGACCGTAAGGCAGTTGAATGCAAAACCACTTCGACTGGTGTGGTCGAGAATATCCAGTGTTGATTCTATGTAGTTTCGCCATTCTATTTCCGAACGTTTTTGGCGAACATTGAAAATACCACTGGCGATCCCATAATCAGCGACCTGGTCGGGTTTATTGTCCAATGTAAACCGCGCATTTGGTTTGTTCCCATACCGCATTTGTGCACTCTGAATCATTGCCTTGGACACATCAATACCAGAATAAAAAAAACGATCATAATTTTTGCTAAGGTGTTCATACAATGCCCCGTAGCCACATCCAAGATCGTTTAGTGAAAAGTCACCACGTTTATTAATGACTTTTGAAAGCTGTAAAAAACGCAGGTTTTGGCTTTCTTCACCATTCCAATCAACACCCAGAGGTGTTTCACCGTACTTTAAAAGCTTCTCAGAATAGTAGTCGGCGATCTCACGGAGTAAGTTTGTCTTTTTCTCTTGCATAGATCTGCTTTATGATAGTGTATGGGCGTCTTTTGGTTTCTGAAAAAATCTTCGACAGATAAATTCCGACAACGCCAATAAAGGAGATTGTCATTCCGCCTAGCAACCAGATTGACACTATTACTGACGTCCAGCCACTTAATGGTTTGATGAAGAAAATTCGCTGAATGATGAGGTAGACTGTATAGAGACCGGCAAGCGAGGAAATTGAAACACCGACATAGAAAATACCAACCAGAGGAGCGTTACTGAATGAAGTGACGGAGTTAACCAACAAGGACATCTTTCTGCGAAAAGTATAAGTGGTTTTACTATTGGATTTTTTATCTATGATCATTGGACGTTGGATGAAACCCGTAATGTGCCAAAGTCCTGCCATGAACACCTCTCGCTCTTGGTGCTGAACAAGGGCATCCACGTAACGTCGACTCATCAAGCGTGCTGTCACGATACTCCTAGGCAATGCCAAACCCGTTAAAACTTTGAAGAGGCTGTAGAACCACTCCCCACTCCAGCGTTCAAACAATCCCCCTTTGCGACGTTTTTGGACACCATATACAACATCGCAATTATCGGATTTCATCCGCTCAGAAAATGAGATCAGCCACTCAGGCGCTTCCTCCAAATCGCTATCAATTAAGAAAATGTGCTTTCCCTTGGCATGGGACAAGCCGGTCATCATGGCCTTGTGATGGCCAAAATTACGCGAAAGATCGATCAAAACAACATGTCTGTCATTTTCGGTCAGTTGTTTGGCAATATCAAGGCTGTTATCTGGAGAGCCATCATTAACCAAAACGATCTCATAATCATCACCTGCATACTGTCGGGCAACGGCACTGGATCGTCGGTAGAACTCGGCAATGTAGTTTGCCGATTGGTAGAGTGTGGCAACAATGGAAAGATTCATGAACTCACATACCTCATGAAATTTCCTGCATCTTTACCGCAGTTGAATAAAAGGTCCACTATCGTAACACCGTGTTCAAAGGCTCCCCACAGTTGCGGATATTCAGGATACCCATCATAGTCAAACCAACTAAGTTTGATGCCATGTACTGCAAACAATTGATCCTCAATATAATCTTTTGCTGCTGGTCCGGAAATATACTCGTCGGCGCCGGATTGAATGCAGATGTCAACGAGGCGCTCAGTTCTACCGCTTTTAATCTTGTAATCCCAAGAGTTACTTAGGATTGAATCGATATTCAGGTAACAACATATTTCTTCTATCAACCGTCGATTTAATTGGGACAAGTGAGTGTAGGTTTTGCTGCAATAAATTGGCTCCAGCAACTCAGAAATTTCGTTGAAGTAATTTGAACGGCGATAGTTCTGGATCAAAGAACGCCAGTGTGAAACAGCCCAACTGTTCCCATCTATTTCAGTATCTTTGATTTTTTGATGATATTTACCTGCCACCTTAACTGGCACGGTCAACCATTGCAGGCCTTGGGGCGTCTTGATCTTGTTACGATTCCTCCAATCCCTGCGAGTATACTGCATATCATCGTATAGGATGAACTCATCCACATAGGCAATTAAATCGAAATAGCCTTTCCATGGGATGTAGTTGGATTGCACAATGGCAACCTTTTTCATAATTTTCTATCCGTCGTAGTTAATCAATATTTTTAATGAGTCTAAAAAAGAATCAGGTTTCTTTTTACACTACAGTGCCAGGGGTACTTGACCAGACAAACCTTTACCTTCAAGCAGTTGTCTGGCGATTTGGGCGTGACGGTGATCCGGTTGAATCTTCAGGAATCGATTGAGGTAGTTACGCCACTGAGATTCATTGATTTGATTTGCCACGGCGTTCATTGAAGTCATCGCGGCTGTCGATTTTTCATTGCGATTCGATAAACGTTGTTGTTCGACCTGAAATGCAATGACGCCTGCATTATAAAGTGCATCTGCGTAAAGTGGTTGCAGTACCAAAAGAGATTTCAACTGCTGCAATGCATCCTGCAGACGCCCTTCCTTAATAAATTCCCTGCACTGCCAATTTCGCAAACGGACCAGGGCCAATGCAACTTTCGGGGTCATTTCCAGATCAATATTCCCTAAAAGATCCAGTGCTTCACCGTATTGGCCGGCATGGTAGGCTTCGATTCCTTCCTGCATGCGTGTGCAGTTCGCCAGGACAATATCGGTTCCATAATGCCGGTGGAAGCGGCGCTTCATCATCTCCAGAATATGCCGGGAGGTTTGCGGATCCTCAAGGTTCAATGCCATGTAAAAACACAGCCTCGCCTGAAACAGATTGCGCACGTTATCGAATCGCCGGGGATCGTCCGAGCGGTAATCATGCTTGAATTCGGAGTCAGTTGGTACAAAAACCATTGCCACAGGACCATAAAAAACCGGCTTCCATTTATCTGAAACGAGAAATTTGATTATCGGGCTTTGAGAAGATATATAGTCTACGACCGCGAAATCGAATGGGTATCTGCTGTGGAATTTTTCAATCGGGGTATCTCCGTCGTTGAACCCATAATATTCATTATACCAGTCTATAAAAGGAAAGTAACGGGCGTCAAAAAACACTTTTTGCCCGGGATAAAGATCCCAAAGCAGGTATCCGCCGGTGTTGTAGCTATTGTACATTCGACTGCCCGGGCGTTGTTTTTTAACAAAATCACTGGCCTGAACCGGATTGAAGTAGCCGATCCCAAAGCCCAAATATCTTGTAGCAAAGGGCCTGTATGCAGCTTCGTAGACAGCTCTTCCGGACAGGAAAAGGAAACCCAATACAAGGCAAAATTGAACAACAAACTTGATTTTATTCCACCTGGGCCATTCAATTTTGTGCAGCACATAGATCATGCTCAAGGCCCAAAAAGGTGGCCAGAAAAATGAAGTCCGGTGAAATTGGGCAGCCAGCCAGCACAAAAAGCCGTTGAGAATCAACAGCGACCAATCCATGGATCGGTATCGCAACCAATAGTAACCGAACAGCCCCACGGTGGATGCCGACATAATGATCCAAAACTGGTCGGAGTGCGTCAACCGAAGTCTAGGGTCAAAGATGGTGAGGTAGGCGGCAACCGTTTTAAGCGCGTCATCACCCTGGGAAAACCTTTCCGCTATGTGTAACAGATAGTCCAACCCGTATGGCGTAATCAAACATGCCGCCACACTTAAAAAAGTTGCTATCAAAAAATAGTGCAGTGTACGTTTGTCCAAAGCGGTTGAAACTTTTCTCCATGTATTGATCGCTTCTCCACATGCCATCAAGCATAGAGTCACCAAACCGAAAACGAACACCCCATGGGTATTCACCCACAACAAAAACAACGCGGGAAGCAAAAAAAACGCACGTCCCGGCTGCTTTTTCCAGATCCCGGCTTTAACCGAAAAATAAACCACGGTCATCAGAACGAAAAACAACAACGAAAACAATTCAGGCTTCAAAAATGTTCCGGGCATCAATGCAAGTAAACAAACCGTTAGTATAAGCCATGTAGTTGTTTTTCTGCCTTGTTTTAATTTAAACGCCGTCCACCATAAAAGTGATAGTGCAGTCGCCAGCAGCACGTACCGCATTGCAAACAACAAGGGTAGACCACCCAGTTTAAACAGACCATACAAGAACAAACTGCCCATCCAGGTGCAGTAAATGGCATCATTTCTTGCCGGTGTCCACGAGTATATACTGTGGTCTGGTATCAAGGTTTGATTTTCAACCATGTATTCGGCATATTTCAAATGAAAAAAAAGATCGCTGTCCTTGACCGGTTCCGCAAACCTCAATGCCAAGGTAACGAGCAATAAAAGCAGCAACAGTTTATAGCCATGCCGAATCATTATCTTTACCAATGGATGGGGATCCGCTTCAGTAGAACATGCCTTGGTCTGTTTGAGCTTTTTCACTTTGTCATGGCCTTTTTTCATGGTTTTGGCATGCGTCTTTTAAACTTCGATTTGGATAGTCATGAGAAAACTATCGTTGCACCGGTGATGTTAGTCGTACTTGACCTTGATATCGTCTCTTCTGCGACCCCGGGATGTCTCGATAATGCGTTGCGCATCGATATTACCCAGCGATGAGGCTTTTTCATATAATTCATTTGCTTTGGCGTCATCCCGGGGCAATCCTCCCTGCCCCCTCTGGTACATACTGGCCAAATGAACCATTGCATCCGTGTTGTCCTGTTCAATTGCTTTGCGATACCAGTCAACGGCTGCTTCTGCATCGGCAGTTAACCCTCCCTGGCCATGAAAATACATTACCCCCAATGCGTTCTGGGCCTGGGCGTTTCCCCGTTCTGCCGAACGTTTAAAATAGTCCAAAGCCTTCCGGGCATCCGGCTTGATCCCGTCATCTCCAAGATAATAAATGACACCGGTAAAATATTGCCCGACGTCGCTTCCCATCCCGGCGGACCGTTCGAACCAATTCAATGCACGCTTGACGTCTTTCTCCAAGCCTGCCAACCCTCGGTAATACATGACACCCAGACGGTTCATCGCATATGCACTGCCCTTGTCGGCAGCCACCGCATACCACATACGGGCCTGGACCATGTCCTTTTCAACGCCATGGATCCCCTCTTCGTAAAAATGTCCAAGCTGAAACGCGGCCGGAGCAATTCCTTTTTTAGCGTCTTTTTTCAATACTTCCAGGTCAACGCCCCCTTCGGCTTGCAGTCCGGCCGCAGGCCACAATACAAGCATGACAATCAAAACCTTGAAGATCGCTGGAACGATATTGCAGCCTGATGGCAACAGATTTTTTACGATACCGGCCTTCACCGGGTATGGATATTTCACTTGCATAACACCTCCGATTATGTCATGAAAACAGACTTTCTTGTCAATGGGGTTTGTGTTATTAGCATTAACCAATCAAATGATCAAATGTTGTTTTCTGGCTCGAAAAAGCTTTCCCCTGTCCCGATAACCATTTAAATTTAAAATATTTATCAAATCAATTCAGGAGTGCTCAATGAAAAATAAAACAACAACCCCATACATTGTTCTTCTGCTGATTCTGGGATTTGTCACCGCCTTCCCCTTGAGGACTGATGCCCAAACAGCAGAAAGCCACTTCAAACAAGGCAGTGACGAAGCGAATGCCGGCAAATTCAACGCGGCCAGGCAATCCTTTGAAAAAGCGATCGAACTGGACCCGACCCTCGCCGGCCAGGCATACTTCCGCCTGGGGGTCGCCCATGCCCAGAAGCGGCAATTTGAACCCGCCACGGAATATCTGGAAAAGGCAGTCGCGCTCAAGCCAGAAGTACCGATGATCCGGATGAATCTGGCCAACACCTATATGGCTATCGGGCAATTCGAAAAGGCGACCGACACCTATGTTAAAATGACTCAATTGGAACCGAATACCGCCTGGCCTCACTATAACCTGGCCAATCTTTACATGCAGCGCGGCATGTACTCTCAGGCGATTGCCTCATTTCAACGGGTTATCGATCTGGATCCGACCAGATTTCGTAATGCCTATATGCAAATAGGGTATGCCTATCAGCAAGTCAGAGATTTCAAAATGGCGACAGAGTCCTATAAAAAAGCACTTGCGGCAGACCCGAAATCGTTCTCAGCCGCCTACAATATGGGAATCTGCTACTTCCGCATGGTTTTGTTGGACGAGGCCATTGAAGCCAGCAAAAAGGCCATAGCTATCAGACCCGACAGCGCTGAAGCCATCACCAACCTTGGTCTTGCCTATCAGGCAAAAAAACAGTTCGAAGATGCCGAAGATGCATTTAACAAAGCACTGGCGATCAAACCCAATCTGGGTGAGGCTTTTTTTGGTTTGTCCCTGGTTCATAAAGAATTTGGCGATTATGAAAAGGCGTTTTCATTCGCTCAGAAAGCGATTGGTGCGGGCAAAAAAGTCAGCCCCACATATATAGAAGTCCTGAAAACCGGCATTTCCGAGAAAGCTTCAGACAACAAGTCGTAAACAACGCCTAACTCGATATATCATCGAATCTGCGGCTAAAAAGGAGTACCCTTGTCGGGCCGCAGGTCTACAACCCAGTTCCGCCCTTCTTTGGACCAGTGTTCCTTGATCTGGGCACCCGGGATCCAGTATCCCATTTGAAACACATCGAATTTTACCGTAACGACCGCATGGGCATGGTCATCCGCCATGTCCATGTCAACAATTGTGGGGTTGCGTAAACGCGTCTTGAAGCATCGGGACGCAAATGCATCCTGGGACACCATCTTGCGGTAACTGGCAGGCATGCTCATGTATACCGTCAGGCAATCACCGTTCGCTTTGGCCAGCCAGACTTTCTCGACCTTGCTCCGCAGGACTTCTTCCGGCGGTCTGTTGGGTCGATGGGCACAGGCAGACAGGATCACGAAAAAAATACCGATCATCGCCCAGCAACAGGTGATGGGCGGCAATATAGCCGTACGTTGTGTTTTCTTAATCATGTTTTTTTAATCCTTTTCTGGATTGTCCGGAGTTTGTGCGCCGTGGGTGGTCTGTTCCGGAATCCCACGCTTACCTTCCCTTTTTCGTTCCAGCGACCGCCGGATTCGCTTCCTTTTCTCATAGTTTTTTTCCGGACCGGCAAATATCGGATTAACGGAGATATCGTCGGTCAGGGGTATTAGATCGCCGGTAACCGCTGGCGCCCCGCCACTCCCATTACGCCACCATTTAATGAGGCCCAGGTGCTTGCCCCCGACCGAACATTTGAAGAGCGTGGTGCCGTCGACGGTTTCCGACTCAAAATGCGGGTAGTAATCGTGCCCCACGATGATCAGATCTATACCACCAACGACCTTGGCAAGTGAAATACTGTGTTTCCAGCCGGCATGGCTGAGCAATACCACCAGATCATGATCGCGCTTCAACCGTGGTACCCATCGCTTCAGTTCACCTTCATCATCCAGGGCCCGCAAACTGCCTCCGGTATCTTTGCCGGGCGGCAACAACGCCGGTGCAACCGTACCGATGAAAGCGATTTTCAATGCGCCGATCCTTCGCGACAAATAGGGTTTCCACTTGAGTTCACCGTTTTCCGAAATCAGGTTGGCTGAAATCAACCGTTCGCGATAAGTCCCGGAAAATTGGTCCAAGGCCTCAATTCCGAATCTTATTTCGCCATCAGCGATATTGATCGCATCGTAGTCCATCATCTGCATGGCCTCCAGGGTCGCGTCCGCACGCAGATCGGCATATTGGACCTTCGGCCGGATGAAATCACCGTTATCGACCAAAACAACGTTCCGGTATGTTTTCCTTAATTCAGCTATCAAACTGGCCCGCCGGGCCAGCCCCCCAAGGGTATGCCCCAGTCATCCCTTGCATTCCACGTTGGCCTGGGTGTCCGAGGTGTACAAAATCACCAGATCGGGGGAAGCGTTCGCCTGCCCGAAAGCGGGTGAATCCATGGACATGCATGACCGGTGAGACAGCAAGCAGGACAATATGATCGTAGCAACCATGTAGAATGAATGTTTTTTCAGCATGACAGGACCTTTATACATAGCTCTATATAGGCGTTGTGCGAGCCGGCAGCGGGCAATCCGTTGCCGGCCATGGAGTCGATGGATGTTCGTCTCAGCGGGAAAATCCAGGCAGGCCGTTACTGGTACAATTCGGCACCGCTGATGGTATTCATGTCACGGTCACCAATTAAAAACAGTCCCATGATTTCCTGATCCAGGGACTGAATTTTAATCCATCCGGCACTTTTCAGGGTTGTTTGATTGAACGCGGATTGCAGCATCAGGATTTGTTTTGAGTGCGCCGATACGTCAAGTGTCACAACCTCCGCGCCCAATTGCCGGCCTTCGTTCGTCATGGGAGTCAGGATGACCTGCGTGTCCGATGCCATAGGGTTGAACAGGGCAATGCCGGTCCACCAATAATGGTCCGAAGCGACGTGCGGTAAGCTGAGGTTCGCCGACTGGCTCTGGGCGATCATCAGTTCGAAGATGGCCCGGCTGTCACGGGTCTGATAGGCAAAATATCCTGTCATGTCCTGACTGCTGTCTATCAAGAGAGCGGTCCGACCCATTGTATACTGATCCAGATACGGGAAAAGATCGGTGATCGGCACGGTGGTTTTTTCATAAGGCATCAGTTGGACGGTCGCCTGCTCGAAAAAGTCGCCATCTATCAACCGGCAGGTCACATCATTGGCCTGATCCGAGAGATTGATCAAAGAAAGCTCAGTCTGCCACTGATAGGTGGCAGCGATGTGGGGAACCGCAAAATGGTTACCGATCCGGGACAAAGCGAAGAGGGATTCGGATTTACCCAGGCCATCCCGCTGCCAGTTAAGGAAACCGTTGATTTCATCCGTGCTTTTATCACCCCGGGATGCAACGGATACATGGATCCACCCGTTGTCCAGGCTTTTGTTGAAAGGATTGGTGGACGAAGTATATCGGTCGATGGTGTTGCCCGATAAAGTCTTGGCAACCTGGCGGTCCAAAAGTCCCTGTTGACTGTAAAGCCGGAGATCCAGGCTGATATCGTCCGGTGCTGGATTGAAAAGACCCCAACTGATCTGTTTGTTGACATTGAAAAGGCTGGCCATATCCGGCACAACGAGTTGCTGAATCGTTTGACCGCCCTGGCCGAACCCTGCCATGGTTTGATCCTGCACTCCGCCCAGGGAAAAAACAGCCGGCGGTTTGTCGGCCAGCACCTTTATCGATCGTACCAAGGGTGCTTCGTGCAGGTGCATGGGCAATGTTTCTATCAGCCAGGCTTCTTTTTGAAACGGGTCCAGCAGGAAAGGATCCTTCACCGTTGAAATGGGCTGCGCAAGATTGTCGTAAGCAACGATCTGAATATCATCTATCGATTCGGAAGACAGATTGGTGACTGTCAAACCATTCCAGGCCGATCCTTTCTGAAGCTCAGGAACGATCACCTGTCCGGCACGGATCTGATCCATGACCAGGCGGTAAATTCCACCGCCGCCATAGTCGCCCCGTGAGAGCGTCATCGTGTAGGGTGCCTGTGAAACGGCCAGTCGATAATCCAATTGCTTCAAGAGCGTCGCCTGCCAAACGATATCACCGGAGGCATCGCGCAAAGCCACATCGATTCCTTCCGAGAAGTCATCAAGTTTTTCCAGGTGAAAGGTAACGGTATCACCCACCTTCCCTTCGATGGTATACCGATCCTCGTTAAGCAGAATCAGGTTGTGGTTTCCCGGGAGCAAACGAACCGTTTCACCATTTTCCAGATGATCGTCCTTGTGTGACGCCAGGGAACGGATGGTGGCACAATTCAGGTAGGGGTTGGATGCCTGGGGGGTCAAAGGGAACCTCAGTGACCTGGGATGATCGTTGGTGCTGTTGCCGGTCCATTGGCCGCCCACTATTTCGCCGTTACCATTGGTGAACAGGTCGTATGTATATATATGTGTCTTTTCCCGGGTACCCTGAAAATCGGCTTTTACGTTATCATCGGCATACCAGATCTGACAGACCACACCGGTGATCCCGTAATTCTCCGTCAACGTCATGCTATAACGATAAATTGGGAAGAACCAGACCTCCTTTTCCGATAGCAGATCGGCAATGAAGGCTTTGCGTTGGACTTTGATGTAGTTCAATAACCATTCGTGGAAAATGGCCGGGTTTCCCGCAGGCGAACTTATCGCCAGGTCTTTGCCGTGGCACGCGGTGAGCAGTCCTTTCTTGTCTCCCACGCGAAAAACGATGTTGTTATAGCTGGAGGGGTAAAAAACGATGTTCTCGTAGGCCGATGCGGCGGCCCAGGCATGGCATTGACCTTCCCAGCTTTCGGCATCCGGATCGTATTGGTTTTCGAGTTCCCAGGCGGTGGCATCTCCCGGGTAGCGCCCATCAGTGAGCAATTCGAATTTTTCCAGGGGGGCGGGGCCGGTCCAATTGCCGTATCCGTTGGCCAGCCCGCCGCCGATGGTGGGCCACCAGTAGCCGGACCAGGGCGTGAAATGGGTTCTGGCTTCATCCGTTCTGGCCAAAAGGCCCTGCGGAAACATGATCCCGGCCATGAGCACGGCAAAAACAACAATGAGGTTTTCAAAATGTATTAACCGGCGGTTCTTCATAGACGGATCTCAGTTCTGGGTCTGTGATGGCAGTCTCCACGAACGCCGCGATTGGGTCTCTTCATAAAGCCACCAGGGATCTCCCGCCTTCCAGAGTTGCCTTACCTGAAGAGCATTCTGATAGTTGACGGCGATAAGCGTCAAATCGGAATCGGTGTCCATGGCAAACCGATCAGGATCGATCATTCCGGCATCGATGGCATCGGCCACCGAGATAGGGGTGATCGACCGTTCAACCAGATAGACAAACCGCGTTTGATCAATGGTCTTGATCAATTTGACGATGCCTTGCAAACCGTTGGTTGGATTCAAGTCGTCAAAGGGAACCGGATGCCCCCAGGACAGGCTCATTAAACCGTTCGGACCTCTGGTCCGGCCGTGTGCAGGAGACAGGCAGTCTTCAACTAGGGATAGCCGACCATCTGCATCGTAGCCTAAAATCATCTGGGCCCCGGAGTGACCGGAACGAAAAATCCGGTACCGGTGTGCATCATCGGAAACAAACTTCCATTCAACTGACTGTGTCCACTTGTCTGCACCGGCCTGTTTATACACCGAGCGGACAGCGAAGGCGTATTTATCGGCGGCGTGTCCACTGGTGATAACCAGAATAAGAATCGTAACGGTGATCGTAACAATGCAGATCGTTCGCAAATTCATCATCTACATGCCTGTGATGTATTCTATAGTGTTTAAGATAATGTTTTTGGCAAGGCCAGAGGGAGGAAGCTGTATAAGTAATACCGCAACGACCGATAACGCAGCCCAAAAACATTATCTTGAATGCTATATATGGCTGTCCAGAAAAAAGAAGGGATCCTTAAGATCCCTTCTTTTGATTCAACAATGTGGTGCCGATGCCCGGCAAGTGTATTGGGACCGGCCAGGCATCGGTGTTTTATGCGATTAGTAGTTCCAGGCGGCCACAGCACCACCAGCGACACCATAAGCGGTGTAGCCCGTGCTGTCGCTGCCGTCACCAGTCATGGCAAAACCACCGGCAGAGCCGAAGTTGGTGATGACCACGATGTGTCCGGCTGCATCACCCAGGGTACCGGCATTGCCGGGATCCGCCGTCAGGTTGGTCAGCAGATCGGCACCGCCGAGAACGACAATACCGCCGGCAGCGATTTCCGGCGTGGTGTAAGTACCCATATCGCCGTCAGCCTCGTAGAAGGTGACAGTGGCGGTACCGGCGTTAGCGGAGGGGTTGCCGATGGTCATACCGAACCACCACCCCTGGCTTCCGTCCAGAGCAACGGTATAGGGATAATACAGGGTGGTGTTGGGAACGGCTGCGGCACAGGTGTCCACGAAGGTTGCGATGACGCGAGAATCCGTGAAAATCAAGCCACAGGGCAGTTTCCACAGTTCAACGGTCACGGTGACTTCGTCGCCGGCCACAAACTGATCGGCGTCATAGTAAACCTGCGGCGTATCGAGCCATATCTTATTGTACGTATCGACATTGCTGAAAGCGTTGGAGGTCAGGACGGTCCACTCTTCATCGGCATCGAACTCACCACAAGCGGCGCCTCTGGGTGTCACACTGGCGGCCACGCCGCTTTCCGTGGCAACCGTCCAACCGGTGGAGACATTGGTTCCGTCGCCATCACAAGGATCTTCCGTGCCCGGCAGAGTGCCGTTGATGAAAGTCGGTTGGCCTCCCCAGTAAGCACCGTTACCGGAAACGATCATGCGGACCCGGTATTGGTCTCCGGAGTTGCCCCAGTTGCCGGTGTTGTTGGTGAGAATCAGGTCGTTACCGGCCCATCCATCGGTCTGGCAGTAGTTGCTGCCATCCATGTAGTCGAACATACAATTGGCGTTCTGGCCGCCGGTGAAAGGCACGTAGTCCTGCAGTTCACCCTTACAGGCTTCCAGGGTAATCGAAGTGGCCGAGATCAGGTGAGCCACCTGGGGGTTGGCCGGGTTGAAGGTCAAAAAGTTGTTCCCGGAAACGCCACCGGAGTTGATGCTCACGTTGACGGTGGAACCGCTGTAAACTTCGGTGTCAGCCTGGATGCAGTAGCTGTTGTCCGTATCGTTGTTAACCTGCAGGAAGTCGGCACCTGCCGGGGCATCACCGTAGAAGCCGTTGATGGCGGCCGGGGTACCGGTGGGGGTGTCGTTGAAAGCGTAGCGGCCGGCAGCGGCGTTGCCGTCGAAACCGTCAAACAGTTTCAACTGGAAGCTAGCGTCAGCACTGACGGTGAATGTAGAGGTACCGTCGTAGTTGGCTGCGGCGCCAACGCCGCCGTTGCCAACCGTAGTGTTGTCGGAGTCGTAGACATCGATGCGCATCCGGTTGGAACCGGCGGTGCCGCGAACACGGAAGAACATCTCGGTACCGGCAACAACAACATTACCTGCTGCACCGTCAGAACCATGATCGTTGATGCCCCAGATGGTGTTGTCGATGGATGCGCCATCGGCAGCAACGGAAATCGTGCCATTGAAACCGCCAGGACCAGGAACGGCGTTGGTGGCGGTTCCATTACCGGTGACCACAAAGTCGAAGCTGGAGCACAGGGTCACGCCCAAGGGCAGGTCGGCGGTCCACCAGTCACCGTCTCGGAGCACGGTGCCGGAATCGAAGATAAAGGTGATATTACCGGCTTTTTCACACGCGTTCTCGGCACCGGTGATACCTTCGGAGTTGGTCTTTACCTCAACCTGCTGGGCAGCCATACTCACGGAAGCGATACCGACAACCATGAAAAGAGCCGCGATTACTGCAATCAGTTTCTTCATCATTCCTCCAAAAAATTAATCGATTAAAATGGTTAAACTTAATGCATCAAGACATGTGGAACAAGAAAAGCACCTTCGATTTTTTTCCGCATCACCTCCTTTGGAATTCTTGTTGGGCGGACACTTTTTCGCGCACCCTCGTTAAGGTTGACGATTGCGATCGTATGTACCCGCCGGCAGGCATAATCAATGCCGTCGATGTTCATTGCCAACTGGCAAGGTTTGTATCGATGTTTTTGCCAAACCAGCTATTACCACCTTCGATGATCCTCCAGAACTCATCGTCCACGACCTGTGGCCACACAACGATGCGCGTATCACCAGGACCCAATATCAAATCCACACCTCCGGAAAAATCGGTTGTCCGGGAAAGCTGGCGATGCGGATAATCGACAAACAGGGGCACGCCTGGCACCTGCTCGCCGGCATCGAACAAATCGTTGTTGTTTTGATCTTCATAAACAACGCCAAGCAGGTGTATATCCTGCAAGGTGGTGGGCGCGGCCGCATCAATGGTGACAATGTATAATGGCTTGACGGCGGTGCCGGATCCGGGCCGCATCAGGCGCAAGCCGATACCGATTTCGGTTGCCGTTGGATCGAGAATCGCCGGAATCGATATTGAATCGGATTCAACCGCGCGGATCAGGATCTGCCTGAATATCTGCCGGGTCACCGCTTCGACACTGTTCTCGTCGGAAATGGCGATCATTTCGATGCTTTCACTGTAAGCCAGAGCCTGGTAGCCGGCCTCTGCAATGCGCTCGCCGGCAGACAAACCGTTGTTGCTGTATTGATCGATGTACTGGAAGACGGCCATCTCCTCGGTGTGCCGCCTGGCAGCGTTGAATAGGCGAACATTGGGTACCAGGGCATCCAAATCGAGCCTGATCATGATTTCGGCAATATCGGGTCTTTTCTTTAAAAAAGATTTGATTTCAATGCCTGCGTCCGACATTACAGCCGCCGGCTGACTGCGCAATTGATTAACCAAATGCACCAACGTAGCCTCAGCCAGTTCATAGGCATCTGCCACGCCACTGGGCGGAGAGCTGAAATCGCAGGTTGCCAGGTAGGCGTTGTAGGTCGTGCCATCGAGGGTCAACAGGCCCGCCTGAATGCCGACACCCACGTGGGTCAGCGCCGGATTGAAAAGAATCTGTGCGTCAGTTTCAAGCATATTGTTATAAAGGATATCGACGGCCCTGCCCGGTTCCATGAAGTTCCTGAACACCACCACACCGATTGTTTCCTCGATCAGCAACGCGCTGTATCCATCGGCGTCCAAACGCGCCTGGACCTTTTTCCCCTGGAGATCAATTTTACTCACATAGCCACCGGCCAGCATATTCACAGTATGCTCCCTGGCCGAGCGGCATAAACGCTCATTGACAATCAACGGGTCGAGTCTTTCTGCGCCCCCTGAAGTCACCGGTTCCAGCGACCGCCCTGCGTTGATGGCATCCATCAACATGATTTCCATCCCGGTCGATTCAAAGGCGCCAGCCGGACATACGAAGAAAACGAGCGACAGCGACAGCAACAGCACGGCAACATTCGAAGTTGGGTATATAGAAATCGGGCGAAGTGTCATAACGAATAAAGTATCAGCAAATTATATGCCACATGTCCATAGCCAACGTATTTTCTGGCATGCGTCAAAGACGTATGGAATGAAAATTATTTAAATAAAAAAAATACTTACCCTGTTGAACGAACATGGATACAATTGTTTTGGTTTTGGTTTTGGTTGCAGATCATGCCGTTCGGGACAACCGATAATTGGCTATATATAGCCTGTCTTGGTCGAATATGGCCATATCAAACCTTTTACCAGGTGAAGGTCACGCCGGCTTCCATGGTAAAGGGATCTCCCGGGATGAAGCTATAGGTTCCCGGCGTTTGAAAGCGGGTATCAAACAAGTTTTTAATGGTCACATTCAGGTCCATATGCGGGTGCAGCCATTTTTTCAGGATCAGACTCCAGTCCAGGAGCCAGACATCGTCGGCACGGTCCACCCGTTCTCCACGGGGATAAATCAGATCCCGTGAACCGATATGGTGCAGCGTGGCAGCGGTGGTCAGGTATTCCAGGGGACGCCAGGTCGCCTGTATATTGAACAATTGTCTGGCCCCGGTGTCGTATGGATAGTTCAGATCGATAAAATGCTTTGTCAGGTTGCCATGTTCATCGATATAAGCGTAGTCGTTATAACGGTATACCTCGTTGGGTCCGCTATTGTTCAGCAATGTGACCGCGGCACCCAATTCCCAGTTCCTGTGGATCTGCCAGTGCATATCGGCTTCGATACCATATATTTTCTGGGTGTTGGCATTGCTCAACCCGGCGTAGGGATCGGCGTTGACATGGCTGTCTATGGTGTTATGAAAGCCGGTCAGGGATGCGTCCAGGACATCGAACCCTGCCCATGTGCATTGAATGCTGGTGTTTTCGATTTTCTCGAGGTCGATCGAGCCAGTCTCTTCTCTCAATTGTGAGGCGTATGGTGTCCGGTAAGCAGTGCCATGAAGCAGTTTGAAGGCCCAGTCGTGCGTCGGTCTCCATACGGCGGCGGCATTGTAACTAATGGCACTGTCGTATACATCATGATCGTCATAGCGCAGCCCCACGGTCAGGTCCAGCGGCCCCAACTTGTGTGAATACTGGCCGAACACGGATGCCAGGCGCGTATCGTAGTCCACCTGCTCAAGCAGCGGCACCAGATTTTCATTGTCCGTGCCCAAAAAATCGGGCAGGTAACCGTCCCAGACCGGCGCATTGTCCACCCTGTTGTCCCGGTATGAGCACCCGCCGGTCAACAAACCCTTGCCGGACAAAAAGGTTTTGTCCACCACCAGTTCCGCATAAGCCGTCCGTTCTTCCTGTTCCACAGGTCGATTGATAATATCATAAACTGGATTGATCCACCGGTAGTCACCGCGGATACGCACCGCAGCATCGTAGCGAAGGTCATATTTGCCTTCCAGTTTGATATAAGCCGAAGGCACACTTCTGGTTTCTAACCAGGCACTGCCGCCGTTGCCGTCGGTCATGGTATAAGGCCGCGTACAATCCGATACACGACCGGACAGGGAGAACACATCCCTGAAGGCCACCCGCCCGTATCCTTCCAGGTAATGGGCGTTGCCGGGTTCGGTCCAGCCGGCGCGTTGGCCGGGAGGAACCGCCGTTTGGTCATCGTTCCAGAAACGGACGATGTTGGCTGCGGTGTCGTCTTCCGCCCCCCGGCGGGCACTGGCCGAAAAAAATGTACTCCATCCGCCGGATTGCCGGCCGGCATGCAGATACACACCGGCCCGTTGTCCGGGACCACCGATCAGGGTCCCGGTCTCACCGCCTTGCAAGTCACTGCCGGTCAGGGGAACGATGTTGACCACGCCGGCGAAGGCATCCGGCCCCCACAACACCGATCCCGGCCCGCGCACGATCTCAATGCGTTTGATTCCAGTCAGGGACAGTTCATGATCCAGAAATTGCAAAGACTTGGAAATCTCCGACCCCATGGGAACGGTATCGTATAGAAACAAAACGGAACCCGGGATACCCCTGAGGTATGCCCGGGCCCCACCCTCTTTGTGTGCGATATAAAAACCTGGAATCAGGCCAAGAGCCTCTCCCACGGTCCGAAGCCCCTGTTGCTGGATCTGATCGCGGGTGATCACCTGTGCTACGGCCGGGACACTGGCGGCGCTCTCCTCCCGCCGAGTGGCGATGGTAAGCACGTCCAGGTCTTCTCCAACGAACATCAGCATGGTTTCTGAATCCGTTGCATGGGCGATTCCCGAACCGCAGGCGGAGACGAAAGGCAGCAGCAGTGCGATTAGAAAAAGCCTTTTGACCGCCTTCGGGCAACACCGAAAACGAAACCGCTTTTTACCGACACCGAAACCAATCCGATGCAAGATGCAGACAGGTAGGGACTCATTAAACATCAAAAAGGGGCCTCAATGTGATACGCATTGGATTTATTAAAAAAAATGGCATAGTAACAGAAGGCCGAATTCGGCATTATCTTTATTTATCTCCCAACGCATTTTTCATCAACACCCGAAACCTGGCCCGCGTAACGCCTAAAAGTTCTGCCGCCCGGGTCTGATTGTTCCCGGCCAAAGCCAGGGACTGGTTGACCAGATCCCCCATCAGGGCATCCATGGAGATTCCCTGGGGGGGCAATTGAAATCCATTGGCGCCGCCGCCACCTGAATTTTGCCCCTTTAAAAATGCGAGTGTCTCAGCGGTGATGCCGCCTTTTTCCGGGCCGAATATCGTAGCGCGTTCCATGGTATTGGCCAGTTCACGAACATTGCCGGGCCAGCTATAGCGAGTAAGCAGCCGAACGGCACTATCGGTGAGTTCCAGCGACCGCCCTTCTCCAAATTTTTGAAGAAAGTGGGTACACAGGGGCAAAATGTCTTCACGGCGCTCCCTCAATGGCGGCAATTCTATGGGGACCACGTTGATTCGGAAAAACAGATCCTGCCGGAACCGGCCATTTTCGACCAATTCCGTCAGGTTTTGGTTGGTTGCGCAGACGATGCGGACATCCACCGAAATTTCGCGATTGCCGCCGACGCGACGGACGGTTTGCTCCTGCAAAGTACGCAGCAGCTTGGCCTGGGCCTCGAGGGGCAGGTCCCCGATTTCATCCATAAACAAGGTGCCATTGGAAGCAAATTCAAACTTCCCCTGGGTTTGCCTGTCGGCCCCGGTAAAGGCCCCTTTTTCATATCCGAACAATTCCGACTCGACCAACTGCGAAGATATGGCGGCACAATTGATGGCAACGAACCGATCGGCGCGGCGGTTGCTGGCATGGTGAATAAAACGTGCCAGCAACTCCTTCCCAGTCCCCGATTCACCGGTGATCAAAACAACCGAATCGCTGCGGGCCACTTTACCGGCCAGCGCCATGACCCGATCCATGGCGGGCGAATCATGAACGATGGCGTCCGCCCCGCTGACCTGGGCGAGCTTCCGCCGCAGTTCCCGATTCTCGGACATCACCCGGGAAAGATTCAAGGTACGTGCCACGGTCAGTTGGATACGCTCTTCGTCAAAGGGCTTGGTAATATAATCCGCTGCCCCGCCGCGCATGGCTTCAACGGCCGATTCCACCGTTGCAAACGCAGTGATAAACACGACCGGGCAGGACAAGCCCTTTTTCTTGACTTTATCGAGCAGTTCGACGCCGCTCATACGCGGCATCTTGATGTCGGTAATAACCATGTCAAAGGGGACCGACTGGATTTTTGACCATGCATCAACGCCGTCCGATGCGTCGTCGACCCGGTGCCCGTTGCGTTCGAGCATCATCGACAACAGGTGCCGCATTTTGTCTTCATCGTCCACGACCAGGATGTGAGCCATGGTTGGTTTCCTCATTTGACGGCTTCGTAAAAAGCCCGGTATCTGCGTTCTCTCCATCATCACGCCGCAGTGGAATTTCCACCGTAAAAACCGCACCGGAGGGAGGGGTGTTGTCGGCCATGATATACCCGCCGTGTGATTTGCACACCTGGGCCGAAAAGGGCAGGCCCAGGCCCGAACCTTTGGATCGGGTGGTGAAAAACGGTTCGAAAATCTGGCTCTTGACTGCCGGATCAATGCCGGGCCCGTTGTCGCCGATGGTTACCCGCCATACAGCCAGGCCTTCATCGACCTCTGACCGAATGGTAATGCAGGCATCGTCCCCGGCGGATTCGATGGCGTTCTTGATGATATTGCCAAAGGCCTGGATCATCAGGTCCCGATCGACCAATGAGTGCACCTGGCGGTCCGCAGGGAGCAAATGCATGGAGATAGATACATTTTCGTTCATTATCTGAAACCGCTCAACCGTATCACCCAACATCCGGTTGAGGTCCACTTCCCGCAGCGTGGGTTTGGCCGGCTTGGCAAACTGCAAAAAGCTTTCGATCAACTGGTTCAGACGCCTGATCTCGTCTTCGATATAGGCCACCATGGTTTCATCACTGGTCAGGTTCAAATCGGCCTTGAGCATGTCCAGCGAGCTTTTGATGATGGCCAATGGATTCTTGACCTCATGGGCCACCATTAACGAGAATTTACCCATCTCGGCCAGGGCTTTCTGTTTCATCATGGCCCGGTTGACCTTGGCCAGATTCTCCTGGCTGGTGTTGAGGGAATCTAACATGGCGTTGAAAGACAACGCCAACGTGCGGGTTTCCGGCAATTTTCCCGGTCTTGCCCGTAATTCGACATCCCCCCTGCCGATCTGCTGTGCCGTATGGCTCAGTTGTTTCAATTCCGCACCGATGGATCGCGATACCAAATAAAATGTAAATGCGGCCATGACCACCAGGGCAATCGAAGCCCACATAAAACGACGGGTGATGCTGTTTAACAACAAGTCAATGCCGTGGGTACTGAAATGGATACGCACCTTGCCGATATGGTTTTCGAGGGCCGGAGGAGATTGCTCGAACGGACTGTTAGACGAATACCCACCGGATTCAAAAAGGATATTTTCATCTTTGGTTTTCTTGAAAATGACCGGTGTCTCGACCATGGCATGCGGACGCGGAACCTTGCGTGACAAATCGACGAGCGAGTTATTGTGATTGTCCAGAATATGCACGCGAGCCACATCTTTTTCTCCCAGCAAATTCAATGCCAGGCTTCTCAGACCCGCACGATCATTAATTAAGACACCGACTTCGGAATTGAGAGCCAGATATTTTGCCAGGAAGGCGATCCGCTCTTCAAAACGCTGGTGCATGAATTGGCGGGTCATATGGATGCCCACACCACCCAGGGTAAATGTCGCCGCTGCAATGAGCAGGGAGGCCGTCAGCAACAGCCTCAGGTGAATGCCTAGCCGTTTCACGGTTGATTCTCCGGGCCTTGGCTGGCTGGATAGGAAAGCCCGATGGTTTCCAAAACCCGTGGGTTGATCAAAACCTCGTATGCCGGGATGGTGGGTTCGCAGACATCCTCATATAGCATCGATAGTGCCATTTCAGCCGCCTGCTTTCCCATCGTCTGGTATTTCCGAACCAGCGCGCAGGCCGCTCCGGATTCGATGAAATACCGATTGTAGCCAATGACAGCCACATTGTTGGCCATGGCCGATTTGATAAGATAGGGAATCAGGCTCTCCGAAATAACCACGCGATCCGGAATCATCCACAAACCGCCTATGGTGGCCCAATGGTTGTTCAATACCACCGATATCTCATCGAGACTGTCGACGGCCAGCAACATCAATTCGATGCCGTTTTGCGATGCCGCCGTTTTAGCCTGAAGAGCAAACCCCTGATTCATACCCGGATGATAAATAAGCCCGATACGTTTCAGTTCGGGCAGTTTTTCCTTGAATTCCTTGATCTGTCTTTCCGCCGGGATATTCAATCCGATGCCACACCGCCTGGCGTATCCCGGTACGACCCGCTCCGGATCCAGGACCATGGCGTACATCTTCTTCACGGCGGCCGATTGAAAACGGGTCCATAAAAATTCCATGGCCTCGGGGCCAATCGCCACGGCCAACCGTGGAGGACTGGCGCCCATTCGTTTGGCCAGCGAATCATGACCGGCGTCGTTTTGCGCGTCCATGAACATCACGTTCAACGCCACGTCATTACGTTTGACCAACTGCTCCCGGATCCCCTGGACGGCATCCATATATGGCTTGATTTTCAACGAAACGATGATCGTTATCCGTTCCGGATCCGTTTCTGCGGTCCATGCGGAGGCCGTCAGGGCGAGCCCTGTCAGCCAGAGCACCAGCAGCAACCCGAGGATTCGGTAACGGCCGGCCACCTGGAGGTTCAGGGGGCCATGTTTTTTACGGAAAGGTTGTTTCACAAGTCGGGTAGCGAGAAATGGGGTCTCGATCCGAGTCTCTCGAGGCTTGGGGCAAAATCATCAATCACTCGTTGATTGGAATTTCGGCGTTCAACGTTCCGATAAAAAGACGCGAACATCGAATATAGCCCGAGATGCGATGCCTATCGTGCGGACAGGTTCGAATCGACATTGGGAACTCGGTTCCTGAACTCACGGGTAACCACGTCCACATCGTTCAGGTTCACGATCACCCGCGGCGTGATGAGGATGACCAGTTCGGACTTGGAGTTGTCCTGACTTTGCTTGCCGAACAACGAACCGATGATGGGAATCTGGCTGATTCCCGGTACGCCGGTCTGGCCGCTGGACTGGTTTTCACGGATCAGGCCGCCGATGACGATGGTTTGACGGTGTCCGGCGGTCAAGGTGGTAGTGACGTTGCGCTGGAAAAAGGAAGGGTAGGACTGGCCGGCCACGATCACGTTCCCGGCCACCTCGCTGACCTCCTGGCTGATATCCATACTCACCAGCCCGTTTTCGTTGATATGGGGGGTGACGTTTAAAATGATGCCGGTGTTGCGGTATTCGATGTTGGTAGTCACCACCGGCGCATTGCCTGAATCGTTGTGCTGGTACTGGGAACTGGCCAGTGGGATCTCCGTTGAAATGTTGATGGTGGCCGCCATGTCGTTGGACGCCAGCACCGTGGGCCGGGAAAGGATATTGACCTTGTCTTCGGTCGCCAGGGCCGATAGGGTGGCCGACCACCGTTCGGTTTCTCCGATCACATAATTCATCCCCGACGCACCCAGGGCCGCACTGAACAATGTGGTGCTCAACGATCCGCCGTCCCCCTTTTTATAGCGCCACTCCACGCCAAACTCGTTGTTGTCGTCCAGTTTGATTTCGGCGATCGTGGCTTCGATGAGTACCTGGCGGGGCAGTACATCCAGCCGTTCCAGAATCCGCTGGATGATTTGGTAGTCAGACGGGATCGCTTCGATGATCAAAGCGTTACCGAGACTATCCGGAGTGATCTTGATCTCTCCTTTCAGGGTGCCGGTTCCCATTTCCGTCACGGCGCTCCGGCTTTGGTCCGCGGATTGTCGATCTTTTTGGGGCGCCGGTTTCCTGGCGAAGGGGTTGGTGGGTGGAGGCGCTTTGTCGGCATCCTTTTTCTCTTTTTCCGCATGGCCGGCAGCCGATTTATCCGTTTTCGACTGGCTGGTGAATATGCTGTTCAGCAGGTTCGACAGATCGTCGGCCTTGCCGTTTTTGACGGCATAGAAATATATCCTGGGTTGAACGGTGTTATCGGGTGTGTCCAGCACCTGAATAAAATGTGCCAAACGCTCGAACAGGTGAGGTTTATCGCTCACAGCCAAAAGCATATTGATGGATTGGATGGGCACAATTTTCAGATCATTGCCGTTATCCGTGTAGGCGGACATCACCTGGTTGAGCGTCGCGGCAAATTCGGTCACGTCGCTGTTGTCGATTTTGTAGAATTGATGGGCCACATCGGCGAACATGTCTGCATCGAAGGTGGCGGCCAATTGCAGGGCTTTAAGCACATTCAGCCCTTTATCCACCAGGATGACCGTATTGGACTGATCATGATCAATAATGGTGCCGTCTGGAGAGACAAATGGTTTGATAATCTTGATCAGTTCGGCACCGTCAATAAATTGCAGGGGAATGATTTGCATGACCACCCGTTCACTGGGCGGCAAATCGCTATAGTCCTTTCCAAACCGGGTGGTTACCGGGAAGCGGGGCGCCTCCTTGAGCTTGGTGATGTGGTACAGCGGCCCCTCTTTTACGGCGGTCAAACCATTGGCCTCGAGAATCTGAAAAAACAGCGGGAACAGATCCCGGCGATGCAGGGAACCGGCCGTATGAATCGTCACCTGGCCGCGTACATTCGGATCAACGATATAGTTGATATCGAGAACCTCGGCCATGGATCGAATGACTTCGTACAGATCGGCATCGTCAAAATTGAAGGTGACATCCCCCGGGGTACTGGGTTCTGCAGATTCAGCAGGCTGTCGAGTGCGCTTCAATGGGCTGACATCAACGATTTTCCCGGCCCTGGATTGGGTTACGGGCCGCGCCGCCGGTTGGCCGAACACCGATGGGGGGAGGGGATCCGGTTCGGCCATTCCGGCCGCTTTTTTGACCACGGCCTGCTTGGCCGTCCCGAAAGGGGTGTTTACAATTTGGTAAGTGACGCCCTTATCCAATACCATCTGTCCCGTGGAGGACGGCCCCAATCGAACGGATTTGGCACCAGGAACCGTTACCGTCGGCAGTGGTGCGTCATGTGGGGGTCGATGGCCGCATCCGGCCCAATATACCGTGGCGGTTAACATCACGATGACAAGGACAGCCGATGTTCTCAAGTGCGATAATGCGGGCATGGTCATTTTTTCTTTTTTTTGCGTCGGGATTTTCCGAAAGGTGTATTGACAATTTCGTATTGGCCGTCGGTCTGTGTGCCGGCAGCCCCCACGGCGGTGGTACTCTTTTTAGGCGGTTTGGTCTTTGCCACCCCGGTCTTGACCACAACCGGTTCATTTTTTTGGGTAACCGTATGTTTTTGGCGCTTGCGCCTTTGGTCATACAGGTCCACCCGATATTTTTTTTTGCCATCGAAAAAAGTGATCGCCCGATCCGAAATGGCGGACACCTTGAGATTGCCGACACGATCACCGTTGGTGACCCACAGTGTCTTTCTTCCCTGGGCCTTGGGATCCGGATTGCTGATCAGGGCGGACGGATGGTCCCCGATGGCCATAACACCAAACAGGGTGATCTTGCGTCCATCCACTTTCACCGTTTCAGTGACGACGGTTTCGGTTTCCGCTATCACCGGCTGATACTCTTTGCGATCCACCGAAAAAAGATTCTTTTCGGTGATGCCCCGATACGAAGATTTGGAAGCCGCACGATTGGGACTGAAATGCCCCATCGATTTCGCGTTTTCATCCTGGGATCCGGCGGCTGCGATGGATGCCGGATCGGGCAGCAACACAGCCGGTCCGTTCCACACTTGGATGGTTTTTATCAAGAAAAAACCGGCCGCCAGCACCAGTCCGGTGTTGATGAAGACGAATTTGGACCGCATGATGGTATCAATCTTCATGGTTTGCGCATATAGCCCTCCACGGTAAGAATCGCGGTAAGCAATTCTTCCGGATCGGCCGTCTGGCGCCTTACCGACAAACCTGTAACGGAAAGCAGTTGTCCGGCGGATTCGATGCGGTACAGCAGGTCCAGCATCTGGCGCACACTCAATTTCAACGATACAACGACGGGGACGGCGAAAAAGCCCTCTACCTGCGCATCCCGGGCCTTGAGTACGCGGATGGAGGCCACGTTCATGTTGTTGGCGTAAATGATTTCGTTAATCAAATTCTGAATGTGGACTGCAGCCAGCGCCGGAGTGCCGGCATCCAGCAAAGTACGGCGTGCCTGTTCCAACCGCCGTGTCAGGGCAACCTGTGCGGCCTGAAGATTCTCACGGCTCTTTACCCGTTTTCGATATTTGGCCACTTGCTTGAGTTTGGATTCGATGTCATTGCTCCGGGGAGCTATTCGATTCAACGCCGGGTAAAAGCGATAGACCATTCCGGCAATTAGCAGGATCGCCCCGACCACCAGTATGGTTCGATGCTGTTTGAAAAAATCCATCATTTGAGAAATGTCGTCATCCCGATTTACTGAACGCCCATACTGATCCGGAAACGTTCCTTGCCCTCTTTGCTTCGCGTTATCGCCGCCATGAAGGCCACTTCGTCGAACACTGGTGAAGCTTCCAGAATCTCCAACAATTCACTGGCCGAGTCGGCATACCCACTGATTTGGACCCTGCCTTTTTGAAAGCTGAAATCCTGGATCCAGGCCGACAGGGGCACCCGAACGCTCAACTCCTGTAACACGGTTAACACCGGCATCCAATTCTGGTGCAATTGACCGATCTCCTGCAGGCGCTGCGCCATGTCGTCATTTTTATTCTCCAGGGTTTCCACGGCAAGCATCTCTATCCGCAATTGCTTCAGAGCCTCGTCCAATTGATTCATGACCAACCGGTGTTTCAACCACACACTCGCGCCCCAGGCGATCCCTGCGGTCAATACCAGAAGGGTCAACCCGAGCATCAAATAATATCCCAGACGGCTCGGTTTCCGGCGTTGATCGGCCGGAAGCAGGTTAATCTGCGAATCCTGATTCTGCAGGGTCTGAACGGCAATGCCATAGGCCGGAAGCAATGCGGCTGAAGGCAAATCAAGAGCCCTGCTTTCCAACCGGTTCAAGGGGAAATCGGCCGGTATTCTCAGTTGATCGGCAATGCCATCGGCATCGTCCCAATAAAACCAATTGATCTTTGTTTCCGTATTCCTTTGCCTGCCGGCGGCATCGACCATGGCACCAGTCAGTCCATCTATCAATCTCTTCCGGCCCGCTCCGCCTCCCTCGCGGATATATCGGTTGAATGTCAATCGGCCATGTTCATAAACGCTTACATCCCCGCCCCTTCTCCCAATATGTAAAAGGCCCACACATCCGCCGGCGAAACGGTCGTCCAGGGTGGCGGCCAGCGATGCTGTCATGGACGACGCTTCAACGCCGAATCCCGCAACCCGCTGTCCCAGAAATTCTTGCAAGATGAGGAATTGGTCTCCATCCTGACGCCGGACGGCAAACAGCAGTATCTTGATAATCTGCCGGGTCTTGTCTTCTGCCGTGATCAGAAAGTCGTAATAGATATCATTGGGCGGCAAGGGAATATATTTGTGCATTTCATAGCCCAGGGTGGTCCGAAGATTTTCTTTCACGGACAGGGGCATCTGAACTTCTCGGACGATTATCAATTCCCGTGGAAAGGTTACGGCAATATCGAAATCGGATGCAGGAAACCGGGAAATGACGTCGTTGACGATATCGCCGATCACCCTGGCCCTGGCGGCCATGTCCAGTTCAGGATCGTAGTCCACGGTGGCATGCGTCACCACGCGTGTTTCCCGCAGACCGGATTTGACCATCACGAGGTGGCAACGGTCTTTTCTGAGATCCAGTCCGATGGCGTGTTGGTAAAACAAACGGTCTCCTCCACAAACAAAATGATGCCTGTGTAACGGGAATTCCGTAGCGGGTCAACAAAGAAGGTGAACCGTTACGGATTGGTAACAATTCGATCAAACCATTGTATGATTCGATAGGGCGTCGTGGATTTTTTGTCGATGTGAATCAAAGCCGCCACACCCCGCGAAGCGCCGCTAGCAATATGCCGCCCCCTGGTGGTTACCCGATATATCGGAGAAAGGGTATAGGTAACCACCATCCGGGAACTCGTATAGGCTTTGGTTCCCGCAACCTTGAGCAATTCACCCGCCACACAAAAATCTTTTTCGGCCCGATAGGCGACAACGGCCTCTACGGATGCATCATCGAATCCAGGAAGAGATCTGAGCAGCTCTGGTGCAGCCGCATTGATGTTGATTCTATTGAAATCCACGCTTCCCTTTTCAGATTTGTGATTGGGGCGCCATCCCAAAGTTTGCATGGCAGTTTTTCGATCCGGGTAAACGCTAACGATCTTGTTCAGCCCGTTATCAAAAAGTTCCCGGTTAACACCACGGACGCGCAGTAATTCGCCGACGGTTTCAAAATCACCGTTCTTGCACACATAAGGATCGGGCAAAGCCTGGTAGTAGGCATTTTCGGCACCGTTGATATGGTGGTGATGATCGGGATCACGCCAATCCAGAATCGAATCGACAATAATTGTCTTCTCTTTCTCGGACAACTCAAATCCATCCAACATGATTCGCAACAACGGTGCTTCCGCCAGATTGAGGTTAACCTTGCCGGCCTCGTTGTCGATCCGAATGGCAGCGACACCATCGCCCACGGGCACTGGCGGAATGTCCAGGTTGACCCGCCAGTCGATACCATCGTCATCGGCCGCCCGGTCGACGGCAGCCGGCGTTGACACGGTGATCGTATCCAAGATACGGGCAAGCGCCAGGTTGGTCCCGCCAACGGCCGCATAATAAGCCTGGGTGGCCTCTTTGTCGTTGCGGACAATGTTCATTTCGATGCGCATGGCGCGGCAGAATTCCCCCGATATCACTGTCAGCAGCACCAGCACCCAGAGCACCAGCAAGAGTGTGGCGCCGTGTTGGCCCCAACATTGAGTGGACGACAACCGGGTCACGACGCCGCGCCCCTGCCCCTTAAGGGAATCAGCATGGATAACGGTCCCGAAAAGGCCGGATCGCCGATTTGCAGATTCACCGCTGCCGGCAACCCGGAGTCCGCAGCGGAAAGCCATTGTGAGTGCCAGCTCCATTCCCCGCTCGGGGGAACATGCGGAAGGTAGGCAAACCGGATAAAGGTTGCGTTCTCTATCAAACAAACCCTCCCATTCGTATTGATGAAATCCGCTTCGATGACCGCATCCGCTTCCGTCGGCAGGGTTTCTACCAGAAACAGGCTGTCCCCGTCGGAGCTGGATTCGACCGTCAATTGGCTGAAGACCACCCCGGATTGATGGTCGGGAACCAGGGCCACGACAGAAAAAAACGAGAGCTCACGCTCGCTGCCGCTGAAAGTCACGGTTTTACCCCGGGATTGCATGGTTTTGAAAGCATTCGCGGAACCCAGTTGCGATTGCACCAATTGGGCCACCACACGGATGCGTTGCTGCCGCTCGGCAGTCCGCTCTCCTTTTTCCCACGCCCGCAGCCCCACACGAAACGCCCCGAATATGATCACGATGATCACTGCGGTGATTCCCATTGAAAGCAGCAGCTCCAACAAGGTGAAGCCGCTTGCGCACGCAAGGGTAGACCTATTCGGTTTCATTGCTCCGATCTGCCAGCGCGATACTTGACAATTTAAGTTTTCGTTGACGCCTGCCATCTTGCCAATAGACGGTCAACATTATCGTAAAAGGAATGTTTTTTTCCTTGAGAACGGAATCGGGTTCCATGTGGCTGGTGATGTCGGCGGTCCATGCATAACCGTCGGGCCAATCACCATGGATGCGACCATCTTCAAGGGTACGGGCCAACAGGAGCGCTTCCATCTGCTGGCGTGCATGGAACAGGGCCAGGGTGTATTGGTTGGCCAGGGTATTGGCCCGAAGCCCGCCGGAAAATAATTGTAAGACCACCACCAGGGCCACGGCCATGATCAGGGTCGCCACCAGGGTTTCGAACAGGGTGAAACCATCAGCATCACGACCTGTCGGCCATTTTCCTGAATGTTTCGAATGCCTTGTATGGCAGGCAAAAAGCCCCCCTGCTGGAAATGATGACATGGTTGGGTTATTTGGCATCCGACTCTATGGCAATCAATCCGGTAATCGTGTCGATGCGGATGGTCCGGCTGCGTTCCCGGGCATCGACCAACCGAATGGAGCCGCCGGAGCTATTGCCCATGGGAAAAAAAGTAGCCATTCGAACCGGTCGGGCGGCCGCTTGCAGTGGATTGTTGTTCAGGTTCAGCACGATACCGGCAGGCAGCTGATACCGATGACGGGAGGAGATTGCATTTTCTGATGAATCGGCGGTCTGACCATTGATCGAGGGGGCCATTTCAATGGCCACCATACGGGTCGCCGAATCGAACAAGACACGGTATTCGCGGCCCCGGGTAACGGCCTGGCTCCTGGCGAAACGCATCACCGAGGCAAGATCACGAGTTGCCGTGCGCAACTGCATTTTATCGACACTGCCACCCAGACGGGGGACGATCAGGGATGCGGCGATGCCGATGATGACCATCACCACCAACAGCTCGAAGAGGGTGAATCCCCGGCGGGTCCATTCTTCCTGGGCATCATGGTCGATCAACAGAAGTCCTTGTTCGGCGCTCTAATCAATGATAGCAAATCGTCTATTTGGGCAGGCTCTGCCAATTGGTGATGTCGGTATCCTCTTCCTCACCTCCGGGACTGCCATCCAACCCATAGGCAATAAGATCGTAATCGCCATTTTCTCCCGGAGATCGATACACATATGGGTTGCCCCACGGATCAAGGGGGATTTCCTTGGGAAGGTAGGGACCGTCCCATTTGTCAATGCCATCGGGCTTGAAGCGAAGTGCATTGAGGCCCATCTCTGTTGTGGGATACTTACCGATGTCCAGTCGATAAGTATCCAGGGCCGTTTCGAATAATGAAATTTGTGCCTTGGCGGCTTTCTGTTTCGACTTTCCCACTTTACCGAACATCCGGGGGCCCACCAGGGCAGCCAACAATCCGATGATAACCATGACAATCAAAATTTCGATCAATGTAAAACCGCATTGGTTGGCCCGGTGGCGTCGATTCCTGTCTACCATTTTTATTCCTTCCCTATTCCGAAATCATATCCACCACTTTTTGCAACGAGACCCGGCAGCAGGTGATGGCTGGATTTAAATTACGCTTCGTTTCAATGGTGGCCCAGCCGGTAACAAAGCAGATGCAATGCCCTGCAAAGGCTTGGGACCATCATTTCAATCAGATCTAAAACGGCAACTCATTCATACTGAAAATCGCCATCAGCATGGAGATAACGATGAAGCCGACAATCAAGGCCATGGCCAGAATCAATGCCGGTTCGAGAAAACCGATAAATCGTTTGACGGTATTGCGAAGTATCTTTTCATAGTTGTCGGCCACCCGCAAAAGCATATCTTCCAACCGTCCGGTTTCTTCTCCCACCGTGATCATTTGGATGGCCAGCGAAGGGAACAATCGGGTCTGTTCCAGCGGATTGGCCAATCGATCACCCTCTTTGACTTTACGAATGACCTGCCCCATTGAAGCAGAGATAACGGAATTGCCGATGATGTTGCGCACCAGTTCCAATCCGGTGACAATGGGGACGCCGCTGCGAACCAGGGTGCCCAACGTGCGTGTGAAACGGGCCGCTTCCGATTTTTTAACAAAGTCACGAATCACCGGCAGGTTCAATTTCAACCGATCAATCTTCAGCCGTCCCCCTTCGGTTCGCCGATATCGATCAACCGCGAAGAAAAGGGTTGCGCAGACCGCGAACAACAACCACCAATAACTGCGCAGCAGGTCGCTGGAACTCAGTAACAGCCTGGATGACCAGGGGATCTCCCCACCCATATCCGAAAAAATGGCGGCAAATTTTGGAATCACATAGGTCATCAGGACAATGATGGACAGGCCGCTGACGATCATCAGGAAAACAGGGTATACCATTGCCGATTTGATAAACTCCTTCAATTCCTGAGAACGCTCCAAATAGGCACCCAACCGTTTGAGCACATCTTCAAGAACACCGCCGGTTTCACCGGCGCGAACCATGTTGACATAAAAATCCGAAAAATGCTTTGGATGAAGGGACAATGCGTCTGATAGACTGCTGCCCCCCTGGATCGTTTTTAAAACGTCTCCTACAAGACGCTTGAGCCGTTGATTTTCAGCGATGTTCATAAGAATAGCCAAAGACCGATCAATGGGCACACCGGCGTCCAGGAGCGTCGACAGATCCTGCGTGAAAACCATCACATCCTTGCCGGTGATACGATTGCGGAAGACATCCAGCGGGTTGCCCATTGGAACACTGATGTTTCCCGGCTGACCGCCAGCAGGTGAAATGCGGATTGGAATGAGCCCCAATTCTTGAATTTTGGCTACCGCACCGCTCTCATCGGCGGCTTCCACAGTCGATTTCGTGATCTTGCCGGCAGGATCCGACGCTTTATATATAAACAATGCCATATTTACACATCAATTATCCAGGGTCACCCGCAAAACTTCGGAAACCGTGGTGATCCCGTCCTTCACTTTTTGCCATCCGTCCTGCCGCAAGGTTGTAATGCCTTTTTGCATGGCAGACTGTTTGATCTGCTCGGTGGTCGAATGCCTGACGATATGCCGCCGGATCTCCTCGTCCACCTGAATGAATTCGAAAATGGCGATGCGGCCGTGAAACCCCGTATAATGGCAGGCTTCGCACCCTTTTCCGGCATAAAAGGTGACCCCCTTCAACGCATCGGGGGAAAACCGCATGGTTTGCAGCATTTTGGGGTCCGGATCCGTTTCGGCCTTGCAATGCGGACAGATCACACGGACCAGACGCTGGGCCAGGATACCCAACAGGGTCGAACCGAGAAGAAAGTTCTCTACCCCCATATCCAGTAGCCGGGTGATGGCGCCGGCAGCATCGTTGGTATGCAGGGTGCTGAAAAGCAAATGACCGGTCAGGGCCGACTGGATGGCGATTTGGGCGGTTTCCCGGTCCCTGATTTCGCCCACGAGGATGATGTCCGGATCCTGTCGGACGATGGAACGCAGGCCGCTGGCGAAGTTCAGACCGATTTTCGGATTGACGTGAATCTGGTTGATCCCCATGAGCTGGTACTCGACCGGATCTTCCAGGGTAATGATCTTGTTCTCCGAAGAATTGATCCGCGACAAGGTGGCGTACAATGTGGACGTCTTGCCGCTGCCGGTGGGACCGGTCACCAGAATCATGCCGTAGGGTTGCTGGATCAGGTCGAAATACCGGCTTTGAATGGACTGTGGAAAACCGATGGCTTTGAAATCCAGGATCAAGCTCCCACGGTCAAGGATTCGCATGACCAGGCTCTCCCCGAACAGGGTCGGCAGGGTGGAAACCCGGAAGTCGATCTCACGGTCGACGATTTTCAATTTGATGCGGCCATCCTGGGGCAGGCGCCGTTCGGCAATATCCAGCTTGGCCATGATCTTGACCCGTGAAATGACGGCCGCCTGGAGCCGGACCGGCGGCGACTCGACATCGTGCAGGACGCCGTCTATGCGATAGCGGATTTTGAAAATCTTCTCAAAAGGTTCGAAATGGATATCGCTGGCACGCTGCTCGATAGCATTTAAAATCAACCGGTTGACCAATCGGATGATCGGCGCCTCGGAGGCCATGTCCCGCAGATGGTCGGCATCCTCATCCACATGGGTTGTGAGGTCTTCAACGTCCTTGCCGGCCTCTTCAATGATCATATCGATGCTCTGGCTTCCGGCACCGTATAACCGATCTATGGCATCTATGATATCGTCCGATTTGCCGCCCACGGCCTCCACGGCGATATCATAAGCCAGCTTTATTGCATCAATGGTGTAATGGTCGCTCGTGTCGGCCATGGCGATGCGAAGCCGGTCCGCCGAAAGTTCAAGCGGGACAAATACGGAGGCCTTCATGAAGGCAACTGAAAGGTTGTCAAGCACGACCGGTTCATCGGGATAGTCTTGGTAGGTGATGTCTGCCGGGGGAAGGTTCATTGTGTAAAAAATCAGTATTATCTAATCGTTATAGATTCCCGGATTGAAACCTTACGCTTCAATTTCTGTCAAAAAAACAGGAAAATGGGGTGGAAGTTTCCCGCCTTAGGTGCCAATGGCTCAATTCAGGGATAGGCAATAGACATAGCTCCGCCTTCTGACATTCACGGCAAACAATGCGTATCTATCTGAATATATTAGGTTCCATTTGCCTTGAACGTCAATTAAATCCATATAGTATGAAATCTGCCATTAGGTGTCAAGCGCTATTGAATCGCAACATATTGTGGGTGCTGAACAAAAGGCGCCCTGCGTGGTGTGGTTTCCGCAGGCGGGCAAGGTGGTGCGGGGGGAGGAGTTTTCCGGACAACCAGCACGTGGGTTCAGAACCGTGGTGTGCGCCGGGAATCGCGTTCCCGGCGCGCGTGGGGTCGTCGAGATTAAATGGTGTCTGTCCGGAAATAGGCAAATTGGCCATTTCCGGATAGACATTAAACCACAATTCGATCTTTATTCGCCTCCCAGGTTTTCTCTCCGATGCCTTTTACTTCCATGATCGCCTCGGGGGTTTTGAACGGCCCGTATTTTTCACGGTGCTCAATGATGCGCTGGGCGTATTTCGCGCCGATCCGATCCAATTCCATCAGTTGTTCAACGGTGGCGGTATTGATGTTGATCTTGTCCATGGCCAAGACAGCGGTTGGTCCGGCAAGAACGATGCCCATACTGATCAAAACGATAAAACAGACCTGCCTTTTTAAACGGTTCATGTGAGGCCTCCTGTAGGTGTGAAAATTGGGTTTCGCCATGTCTGTCATGGCGCCTGCAAGTGCCAGGATGTGAAATACTCAGGTGGATCGGCAGCGCCGAGCAATGTGCCTTTGGGACCATCAGCTTCATTCTGCGGTGGTGCCGTCCCGCCGTCCTGTCAGAACTCACAGCCATCTATTTACAGACTATTTAAAGATTATTCGCAGACTTTATACCAGAAACAACACCGCATCGGCCGGTTACCGTCTCTATGATAGGTGTTTATTTTTGCGTGAGATGTAAAAGATATTGATATTTATCTTAAAATCTGCATGTATACATACATGGAAAAGAATTCGAAAAAGGACTTATAGACAGGCATGGCAGGCAAATTTCGTCTATTTTTGTACCCACTTCACTGAAGAATCGTATGAAAAAATACAAAATCCTTTTTGTCGACGATGACCCCCAGATTCTTTCCATTGTCGAACGCTATCTGGCCCATTGGGGATTTAATATTACCACCGAAGCGGATGGCCGCAAAGCGCTCGCCATGATCCAGGATGGCGGCTACAACGTCGTCTTTTCGGACCTGATCATGCCGGAGATTGACGGGTTGGCGTTTTTGAAGCAGGTAAAAGCCATGTCGCCGGAAACCGAGGTGATCATTGTTTCCGGTTATGGAACCATTGAGACGGCAATCGAAGCGATGAAACTGGGAAGTTATGATTTTCTGGAAAAACCGATTAATTTCGATCATCTGAAAGTTCTTATCAAGCGCATTTTCGAAAAACTGGAACTTAAAGAAGAGAACCAGCGCATTCGCCACCGCCTCAATGAACGCTACAAGTACGATGAACTGGTGGGCATATCCCCCAAAATGCAGGCCATCTATCGGATCATCGACAAAATCAGCTTCGGCTGCCCCACCGTTCTGATCCAGGGAGAAAGCGGAACGGGTAAGGAGCTGACCGCCAATGTGATCCATAACAACAGTGACCGCCAAAACGGCCCGTTCATTCCCGTAAACTGCGGCGCGATCTCCGAAAGCCTTTTGGAAAGGGAGCTTTTCGGACACGTAAAAGGGGCTTTTACGGGTGCATCGGCAGACGCGATCGGTTTGTTCAGGGCCGCAGATAGGGGGACCTTGTTCCTGGATGAAATTGCCGAAGTGTCGCCGGCCATCCAGGTCAGCCTGCTGCGGGCACTGCAAGAGAAAAAGATCAGACCGGTTGGCGACACCAAAGAAACATCCGTTGATGTGCGCGTTATCGCCGCAACCAACAAGAATCTGGAGCAGGCCATACAAAACAAGACCTTCAGGGAAGATTTGTTTTATCGGCTGAACGTCATCTCCATCACCATGCCACCCTTGCGGGAAATGAAAGACGACATTCCATTGCTGGTCAACCACTTCATCGCCAAACACCGGCGTTCGGACACACCGGCGGTGATGAAGGCCAGTGCGCAGGCCATGGGAAAACTCATGGCTTTTGGCTGGCCCGGCAATATCCGTCAATTGGAAAATGTGGTTCAACGGGCCATTGCCCTGGGGGGTGAGGATATTATCGACATCGATGACCTGCCTGATGAAATTTCGCAGCGTCCCGAAAAGCCGGCCGTCGTGGAGACTGACTTTAACCTGAAATCCATCGAAAGAAAAACGATTGTGCGTGCCCTTCAGGCGACCGGTGGTAACAAAGCGCAAGCGGCCGAATTGCTGGGTGTCAATACAACTACCGTTTATCGAAAAATGGAAAAATATAACCTGAGTTGAGCCATTGGTCGTTCGCTTTTAGCAATTGGCAAGATGATTCTGTTACGTTAACGAAAAGCATAACGCCACCCGTTGGGTTGAGCCCGGCTGTCTCGTAGATATATGAAGCAAAAGGGATAAATAATAAAAGTCAATCGCTTATTTGTACCTGTTCACGGGGTAGAAGCGGCCAACACCTGTAAAGCACAGCCGGCAAGCGTTTACTCAGGTGCCACAGACGCGCGGCTTCGGGCACGCAGACGTATGGGGCATACTTCAAATGCCCGGTAACAAGGCAGATGCGTTCGCCCTGTGAACGCTTACGCTTATTTTAGGTTATAGAGAGGAGATTATGGCTGAAGGTTTGGATGTAATCGTTGTGGATGATGACCCGGACGTGTGCGATTTGATTTCAATCATGATCAAACGCTTTTACACATGGGGACGCGTATTGTCTTTTACGGGCTCTGAAGAAGCCATCGCCTATTGTCTTGCCAAAGACACCGGCGTGGCAATTTTCGTGGTCGATGTATTTCTCGGCGGTGCCAGCGGTTTCTTTTTTCTCGACGCCATCGAGAAAAAATTCCCCACCGCACATTCCGATGCCATCATCGTCACCGGCAACGCCAGTGACGATATCGTCGATATGTGCGTGGCTTCGGACGTCAACCACCTGTTGGAAAAGCCCGTCAAGCCGCATGCGCTTCAACTCGCCGTGAGGGCCATCGCCGAAAAATATTTGAAGTTCGCCAAACGGATTGTTAATGACCCGGAATTTGCCAAAAACATCGCCAATTTTTAAAAACTGAAGGAGAAACCAATTTCTTAAAAGTCTTTGGTAAGAGACTTCTTTATTTGTACCTTCAACAAGTAAAAATGTAGTGTAACTACGAAAAACTGGATGAAAACCGAATTCTTATGACCTATCACCTGATGAGGAGGAAAAATGAAAAAAAACATTATCGTGTGTCTGGGATTTGTATTATTTTACCTGACCGGTACAGCAAGTGCGGCAACTACGATTTCAACCAATATGACAGTTGATAATGAATTTGATTTTTTTATAAGTACTAATGATTCTCAACCCGGTGTTTTGGTTGGCTACGGAGACAGTTGGAATACCACATACTCATTCAGTTATGATCTTACACTCAACACAAATTATTTTATTCATATTGCAGCAAAAGATTGGGGGTTCGTTGCCGGTTTTATAGGGGAATTCACCCTTTCGGATAATTCATTCGCATTTGCTAATAATACTCAGAAACTTTTGACGAATGTAAATGACTGGACTGTTTATACCGACACCTTTGGAGGAACCCCGGGAGCGACGTCTGAAGCTACATATTCATGGGGTACTCCGACAAATATCGATTCGAATGCGGATTGGATATGGACAAATAATGGTAATGACACACATACTGAACGATATTTTTCGGCGGAAATAATCAACATGTCTCAGGCACCTGTTCCGACCACCGTTTTACTCTTTGGATCTGGTCTTTTCATATTGGCACTTTCTATCAGAAGAGGAAAAGCTTAAACTCAATGATCAAGTTTTTGTTAATTTTCCCAACTTTTGGAGAAAAAAAGCGGGGACTTTCGGAAAAAACATGTGCCGCAGACACTATGTATATCGCCATTACGTCGCTTTCGATCAGGTTCGGCCAATAAATATCCGCACCCAAAGGGCGCGGTTTTGATTAATCCCCCCATAGGGGGGACAAGGCCCTGCCCCCCTACAGGGGGCGGGCCAGGAAAGTTGTGC